>Ga0209542_10000067_pt1 | contig 266190 bp, 255 predicted proteins | sample RifCSPhighO2_01_FD_184028 | JGI IMG/M metagenome (GOLD analysis project Ga0209542, IMG submission 184028) | Soil microbial communities from Rifle, Colorado - Rifle CSP2_plank highO2_0.1 (SPAdes) (version 2) | ecosystem: Environmental > Terrestrial > Deep subsurface > Rock core/Sediment ...
CGATTTTCGAACAATGAATAAATCCTTCAACCTCGAGCGACGGCACTTGGTACCATCCTTCTTTGATGGATTTTGTCCATACTTCTTTTTCAGCAATATGAAAAATCATAACTGAAATATATGACGTCATCCTTATCATGTCCAGTTAGGCAACCCAATTCGACGCCTAATGTTCGATATGCGCTTAACCTTTTGCGCGAAACTACGGCCTCAGTCAGTAAGCCTGAGCCTTTTAGTTTTTCTTAGCAAGGTTCAGTATATGCGCTGTTAGATCAAATATATTAGAGCTTCAAAATGCGCTCGGGTGTCAGACCGAGCGGACCCCAGATCCATTGGGTTTTGTTCAGAAGTTTTACATACAAAAAATGCTGTACAAAAAATAACAATTGAATCTAATTAAAAAAATGGCGATAATTTATTGTAGTTAGCCATTTATTTTTCACAAAATTAAATTATTCCTACAAAACTTAAAAGGAATATAAAAAGGTATAAATTATGATTTTAAAAATAATATTTATAATTGCTCTTTTTGTTCTTTCAAGTTGTGGTTCAAGTGTTAAGTATCAAACAGATTTTACCTCAGTAACAGTAAATAAAAAAGATAACCCAACATTAAAAGGTTATTACGAAGACAAACTTATTCAAATCAAAGCCTCACATGAAAGCGAAATGTTATTAGAAATCAAAAACAAGTCCGAAAATAAAATCAAAATTATATGGGATGATTGCTTATTTGTAGATCCTTTGGGTACTTCTCACAAGGTTATAAGTTCAAACACAAGATACCTTGCGAGAAACGAGAGTCAGCCGCCTACAACTATTCTTCCCGAAACAACTTTTCAAGATATTATTTCAAATGTAGACAATATCTTTTTTGAAGGATCGCCGCCATCCTGGGTAAATCTAGGAATATTGAGAAATGGATTTGGACCTATGTATGACGCCAAATCCATTGCTGGTAGTTATGTAGGAAAACCTATGAAACTTTTAATAGTTATAGAAAACTCCGACGGAAAAAAACAAGATTATTACCTAAATTTCATGGTCAAGGGATATTCAAAATAATTCTATAACCCCTTCCTTGTGAAAATTTAAGGTTACTTCAAAAGCTGCTAGCGATAGCAGTTTTTTGATTTGGCAAACAGCCACTTACAGAAATTTTTCTACGTTTTTTAAAATCTGAATTTTTTGTCGGGGAAATCGTCGGGATGGCATTTTCAAAAAATCAGTAATGAGCTTATTTTAAACTTTCAATCAACTGATCGTTCGCTTTTTTGCAGTCTAAAACTGAGTGATGTGTTTTCCAGTTCCCAATGATATCTTTAGAGATAAATTTATAGAAACTTAGGACGGCCATCTTCTTTTCATTCATCGTTTTAATTTCAGTTAAGTATTTACCCGCGATGACAGGTCGTGAATAACTAAAATAAAAATGTTGTTGTTGGGATTCGCAAGTACCGTTCTGCAATTGATTATTAAAACTCAATAGTCGAGAAATTTCAAACCCGGTATTGGTTTTATAGGACGCATACGTTGCATCCAGATCCTCGGTCAAAACGGCAGTCACGAAGTCTGCAAACAGTTCTGAATAATTCAAGACAAATTTAAAGGATTCGGGAAATGTCTCTTGGTTCTCAGTGAAGGGACTTTTTGAAGTCCAATTTAGATCTGACTCTTTTTGACTTAATTGAACACTTTTTCTGTGATCTTCAAAATCTTCTTTTAACATCGCGTCGAATACCATATGACCAAATTCATGAATCCAAATTATATCTTGCTGACGCTCGGACATCGAATCACCTCGGCCTTCACATAGATGCACCAACCCCGCTAAGGATACAAAGGTCCACATTAAGCCATAATTCTTTTTAACAAACACCCGGGTTAAGGGGATAGGAACCGGCGAGATATTTTGAACCTTCTGATGAAGAGAAACGATCCGCTGTAGCGTCGAACATAGAACACCTTGTTGTACTAAAAAAATAGAATTGTCTATGCTTGGACAATGAGGCTCACTAAACGCCGGCTCGACCGGCAAATTTTGATTATCATTTGCAAATAATAACGACGCAGAGGTAGCTAAAACCGTTACTATGGCTAATCTAATCACTTTAAAATTAATAAATTTCATACTCTGGAAATATTCAAGGAATAGACCAACTTCCCGTCCCAAAATGAGCCAGCGAATTGAATCATAGGAAATCGTACCGAAAGGGGTAGTTGACTCGCAATGGGTGCAACTAGACCCCCGGTTGAATCATAATCCAAGCACTGAAATCCTCTTGATAACTACAACAAGAAAAAGCAGGAGGGATTATGTCAACCGGGTTAAAAAGAGAGTACTTGAAAAACATACGTTTGCGCTACCACAGAGGTTCAAAGAAGCAACGCACCCTAATTTTAGATGAGTTCTGCGAGGTGTGTAAAATCACGCGTAAGCACGCCATCAGGCTTTTAAACGACGATGTATCGGATCAGATAAAAAAGCCTGGTGCGAAACGAAAATATGGTGCTGACGTTGACCGCCACTTAAGACACCTTTGGGAGTATATGGGTCGCATCTGTTCGAAGAAGATGGCAGCTGCAATGCCCATTTGGCTTCCATTTTATCATGAGGCTGATGTGTCGATGAAAGAGCTATTGATGAAAGTGAGTTCAGCGACGATTGATCGGCATTTAGAAAATTTTCGAGAAACTGCACGGCGCGGATTAAGTTCGACGAGTCCGTCGTTAATTAAAAATAAAATTCCGATCGAACTTTTAGATCACCAGATTAGAGAGCCGGGTTTTATAGAAGCTGATACGGTCGCACATTGCGGAACCTCACTCGCGGGCGAGTTCGTTAACACGCTCACGATGACGGACGTTTTTACAGGCTGGACAGAGAATCGCGCGATGTTCAAAAAAAAAAGTGGCACGGTGATGGGTGCGATCAAGTCGATCGAAAAGAGTTTGCCATTTAAGATCAAAGGTTTTGCTTCTGACAATGGGAATGAGTTTTTAAATCATGATCTGCATAGTTATTTTTTTGATCGTAAAAACAAAGTTAACTTCGTCAGACGCAGACCTTACAAAAAGAACGATAATGCCCATGTTGAGCAAAAAAACTGGACGCACGTCAGAGAGCTTTTTGGTTACGATCGCTTTGGAAAAGGAAAGCATGTTGCGATGATGAATGAGATTTACAAAAATCTTTGGAACCCGTTGTGGAACTATTTTACTCCGGTCATGAAGTTAGAAAGTAAAGAACGAGTCGGAGGGAAAATCATTAAGCTTCACAGTAAACCAAAAACTCCCTACCAAAGGTTAATGGACTCTGGAGTACTTGAAGTCAGTGAGTGGAATGCACTGAAAGCCAAATACGAAACAATGAATCCATTTGAATTAAAAAAAGAATTAGAAAAACAACTTAAGTGGTTCTTCAGAATAACCGAAGTAGGCTATAAAGAGGCTTCCTAGCTTCGATTATGATTTACCTCTGTTCAGTATCATTTATCTATGAGTCAATACGGCCAGCACACCTAAATATGATTTTTCTTGCATCTTTCTATTTACTTTTCGCTGGTTTCTCGATAGGTTTCGTTTGGGTGCCTGGTTTAATAAAAGCCTCTCACTACCAATTTTTGAAATTTAAAAGTTTTCTTCGGATGTTTCTGAAGAAAGTTTCGCCGGAAATGAGCCTCTTGCGAAATACTAAACCTGCAGCGATGCAGGTTTTTTGCTTTTTAAGTCCTGACTGCTTCTGTCACCGATGCATATCATTGTAAAATACCGGCTCTTCGTTCTTCTCCAAAGGTAGGGGCACTCAGGCTTTCTCAGGCTGCTTAGAGCTTCAATACTGATCAATCGGGTTAGCCTTGAATAATGCGTTTAGGGCATTGGGTTTTGGTTGCTGACCTTCTCGAAATGAATTGCTAGATTGGGAAATTATGTTCTCTGCCGACAACTTATTAAGTTCTATATCAAATAAAGAGCTGGCCGATACCATCAGATCGCTACTCCTGTTAGATCCACCTGCGGCTTCAAAGAAGCTTCGTCAAAACTTTCTCTTTGATGAGGCCATTGCGGTCTCGGAAGGTTTTGAAGTTGAAAAAAAATATCAGCAATCGTCGATCAAGGACTATCAAAGAACCCTTTGGGAAGCACCCACTCCTGAACTCGAAATTGAAATTGAAATTGAAATTCAGGAAAGCCCTATTGTTTTCGAATGCCAACTAGAAGCAGGAATCTCAAAGCCGATGCTTCTTAGATCAGCCAACGGTGCTTGGTTTATTTGGAAGCACGAGGAAGAGTCTGATTGGGCAATCAATAATTTAGCGGAGGTAGCCGCTTCTATAATTGATCGGTCTCTAAACCTTCAGGTGGTGCCATACACTTTTCCTTTCGACCGAAACGGAAGAAAAGGCATAAGCCAGCTTTGGCTTCATGGTACAGAGATGGTTTTTTTAAACTTTCCAAAATGTGTGGATCACATATCGTCAGGAAAAATTCGTCTTTTGGACTACCTGATTTTCAATCGTGATCGAAGATCAACAAATTTGCTGGTCGAAAAAAATATGTATTTCAAGCAAACATCAGCGCCATTGCGACTTTTTGCGATTGACCATGGCGGAGCATTTTACAAGCGCCGCTTAGACGATGGAACTTATGAACAACGGCCTCCAGAGGAGGTCTTGAGTTTTGTTGGCGCGCGCTCAATTGAAGAACTGTTTCCCATCGACACCATGAAAGACGGTGTTCTTAGTCTGGATAGTCATTACCCCTTCCCTGCTCTGGAAAAGTATCTTTCAGATTTCGATCTCGCTGGAATTGCAGAACGCGTTTCTTGGCTACAGAATAGGATTTGAGTCCTGAATTTATTTACAGGGGACCAAAAAAAAAGAAGCCACCCAATTTGGATGGCTTCGATTAATTTAGATTCTTTTTGCCTATAAAATACCAGTAGCTTTTGGAGATGAAACTGTACATTGCAAATGAGCGCTTTTAGTTCCCCCACCTGAAGAAAAAGTCGGAGAGCATCCGCCAGGCAGGCTCATTTTAGGTGGATAGCATTTTTCGCCACCATCGTACCTCCAAAAGTATTCAATTTCTGCGCTGGGTAATTCTTGATTATTCGCTAAAGGACCGGTGAGTATGAGCTTCTTCAATGTCATCGGATCGCCGATAGATAATCCTGGTCCATTTAAAATCTCGTAATCATATCCATCGCGGCCTGGTAGGAAAGTAGGGTCATATTTTAAAATCGCCCCGCTCCATTCTGTTATTTGTTCTTGAGTTGTGACTTTAACGCGAAATGTATCATTTCCACCTTGGTTGGTTTCAAAATGTTGAATTTGTATTTCAAATGGGTATTCAGGTGTTTGCCCGTTGCATTTAAATTCCAATGAAGCTAAGGCAACTTGAGTAAAGCTACAAACTACTGCAATTAATGTCCAAATCAATGATTTCATAAAACTCCTTTGTCAAAAGAAAAACTAGTCGAAATTTATTGAAAAGAGAAATTAATTGTTTTAACAATAATAGTTAATGAAATTAACTAACGTAAATTTAGATCGACTTAAATTCATCGCCGCACTTTCGATGACTGGTTCATTTTCCAGAGCGGCCGAAATTCTCAATCTGACACCTTCTGCTGTCAACCAAGGGCTAACAACACTAGAGGCTCAGTTGGGTATGAAGCTATTTATTCGCAGAGGGAAAACAATCGTACCCACGGCGGCTTGCAACAAAATTCAATCACTGTATCAGCCATTTGCGACTGAACTAGAAAGTATTTTAGAAGCCGAAAGTTCTAGCCAAAAAAATATTTCAGGACGATTAAAAGTTTTTATTCCAACACTTGTGGGACCACTATTACTAGCTAAGCCTTTTTTGAAGTTCTTAGAAAAATTTCCGCAGGTCAGTCTTTCGCTTGATAATGGTCCAGCTTCGCAAGCTTTAGATGAAGTCTATAAAAACAATTTTGATCTAGGTATTTGTGGGCTTCAGATTTTAATTAAACAAAACAAATGGTGCTTTTCCCGAAAGCTAACACATTTAACGATGGGACTTTATTGTTCACCTGATTTTTTCGTCAAAAATAAAAAGCTCATTCTTGCAAAAAAATTTGAATCATTACTTTTTATGACAGGGGTGAATTCGCAATACATGCTTGATTGGTATTTTAAAGACATTTTAAAATGTAAATTCAAATCACCATCGCGATTTTCAATGTATGACATGAGCTTTACAGTGCAAGCTATTGCGAAAGGTTTTGGCATTGGATTACTCGCAGAAGAGCTAGTTAAAAAAGAAATAGATCAAGGTCAGATTATCAATATTGGAACCAAGCCACTGATTCATCCGCTCTTCTTCATTTATCATAAAGATAAAAAACTAAGTCTATTGGAACAGACATTTATTGAAGAAGTAAGTTTCCACTTTGATCATTAGAGGTAACGCTCCAAAAAGAAATGTCATCGTAGCGATTTTTGGTCATTTTGATTGAGCTCATTGTTCATGTTTTTAAGGTCCCAAGTTATTGAGTTTTTTAGGACAACTCCATATATTCGTTTTTAAATCGAATTTAAACCTTGGATCAAATGGTCTATTCAAAAGTGGCGGCCTTATGCCAAGGTGACATTACTTTTTGTTCGTTCCGCTGCGTAGCTAATAGAAATGGTATTAAAATTGTATCTATATCCTTCATAACCAATAAAACAAACTTTAAGGAGTTTTTATGAAAAAAATTGCAACAATTTTAGGCTTAGTGTTGGTGTCTTATACAGTTGTTGCAGAAGAAGTCAAATCACCATGTAAAGCAGAGGTCCATAGAGGACAATCCGTCACTGGGAAACCTTATATTCTATCAACAATTAATCTAGAAAGTGCAGCATACGGAGGTTTTAAAGGTGACTATGAGAATAAATCATTTGGTAATTTTAAAGTCTTGGCAAAGATCCCTCCTTGGGACGAATCCCAAGTTATTGTCGACGTTATTCAAACAAAAAATTCAACACTTTCAGAAGATAATAAAAAGTTGTACGGCATAGAAACTTTCGGGGCAAACTTATCACTGGTTGTTCCATATTCTGAAAAACCAATTATTCTTAACGTAAATATTGGTCATTCAGGTATGGTCGATGGAGGAACATACACCACAATAAACGTAACCTGCGTTAAACCTTAGCAGGGCGTTGAGAAACCCATATCTGCATTTTGCCAATCAGGGACCAGTCCCCGAAAAATAATTTTTGGAATTTTCACGATTTAGCGGGGACAACTTTCAAAACTGAAGATTTGCGTTCAGTCATTGTCAAAAAAATAAAAACGCTAAAGTAATATTTCATTGGTGCTACCGACTCAAAAAAGACGCCCCAAAAGGTCAGGCGTGATTTTTCAAAATTCAGCCAGTTAAGAAGGGTTTTCTAGTCAGCACAAATGCTTATATGAAATCGGGCTTAGAAATTATTTTAGACATTTTATCGACACGAGGTTGATCTTTAGTGCCAGTCGCAAACTGAAGAACTTCGGTCGCGAAAAAGTTTTTATCTTTAACCAATCTAAGAATAACTCGGCGATTCTTTATGTTAAAATATGTGGCGATCTCGCCAGGCAAGCCTTTTGAAATATAGTCGATGCCTTTCTCGCTTAGCTTTTCAACTGGCGGGCCATATACTTTAAGAGCTTGATTGTATATTTTCTGGAATTGTTTAGCAGGAAAGAGATATTTGATCCCAAGTACTTTGTTCTCGCCAATGTAGATTGTGTCCAACACTCCGTCGTTGGCAGCAGGCTTATCCAAGGCATCCGCAGCTACGAAGCAATAAATGAGTAACGTTTTATCGTTAATTTTGTCATGATCTTCTGCTCGACAGATTTGTCCCTTTAATAATTGCGTCTTAACTGCAGTGAAACTTGTTCCGATTTTGGGTGTCTCGGAAAATTGGGCATTGGCGACACTGGCAAAAATAAGAAAAAAGAAAGATGCATATTTCATTCAATGATTACAGCAGTGGTTGGCCGCTCAGTCAAACTATGACAATAAAACCAAATCCTATGCGACGCCTAATAATCGATTAGAGCCTAACCTTCTGCGTGAAACTACGGCCTCAGTCAGTATTAAGCCTGAGTCTTTTAGTATTTCTTAACAGGGTTCAGTATATGCGCCCTCAGAAATCTATTGCGGCTTCAAAAGGCTCTTGAGTGTCAGTCCAATCGAGACCCCAGAGTCATTTCTTTGATGACCACTTGAAAAAGAAGAGATATTAGCTTTCTATGTTACATGAAGTTCGTCGAATTTCTGCATACGGCCTTGTTATCGCCGAAGAATCTATTCTTCTTTCGCTTTTAAATAGAGGACCTAATAAAGGAAAATGGCATTTAGTTGGTGGAGGAATTGAATTCGGGGAAGCTCCCGAAGTAGCCCTCCACAGAGAAGTTAGCGAAGAAGCTGGAATCTTACTAAATATACCACCCAAATTGCTCACAGTTTTATCAGCACGGTACAAATATAAAAATGAAAACCATCAAGACGAGGATTTTCAAATAATTGGCATTATCTACTACGCGCTGCTTGATAAGAAAACCGAGTGCAAAAAAGATTCAGATGGTGAAAGTTCGAGCGGTTGCCGTTGGTTTAAAATAAACGAAATCAGTGAGATTCAGACAACTTCATTCGTGACCGAAACTCTTAAGATTGTTGGATTGTAAATTAAAAGAAAGAACTTTATGAAATATACAAATTTACTTTTAGGGATTATTACTATGACTCAGATAGCTTCACTTGCCCATGCGGAAACCTTTAAAATTAAAACCCCACGGGGAACTGAAGTCGAAGTCGTCACCAATTACCCAGCTAAAGCGTCTGAGAGGTCACCTGTTATAATAATTGCCCCAGGACAAGGTTACCACATGGGCCTACCTCTAGTTCAACAATTGGCGGAAACTTCTGTCAAAAATGGATTTATATCTTATCAATTTAACTGGAGCTACTATTCGTCAGACCCTACAAAGGGACAACCATCTGATGATTTTAGTAATGAGATTGAAGATATGCAAACTGTGTTAAGACTTGTTAAAAGTAATAGTCGTGTTGATTCGTCCAAAATTGTGATTGCTGGAAAATCTATTGGGACACTTGTTTCATATGCAATTTTTAATTCAGACGTCTCTCTGGCGGGTCTTATTCTAATGACACCTCTCTGCACTGACCCTGACAATCAAACTGCCATAGGAAATGAATCTTATCCAAAATTTTCTGCAAATACTCGCCCCATCGCGATTATTTTAGGAAATTCGGATGCGATGTGTTCGCTTCCAATGCTTTACGATTTTGTAAAAGACAGTACCGGAAATGTTTCCGTGAACATTTTTGGAGGCGGCCATTCGCTAACTTTCGGCAAAGGCGGCGATCCCAGTAATATCGAAAGAGATGCTCGCAACATCGGTGCTGCAACAACCACTGCCGCCTTATGGGCAAAGATCATTGTTCATGAATGACTTCGCTATGAAGCGCTTTGAATAAAAGCGCTTCATAGCGAAGTAGCACAGTAAATTAATGTTGAAAAAATCCGTCCCCGAAAAATAAATTTTGAAATTTTCATGATTTAACGGGGACTACTTTCAAATCCGAAATTCTGCTTCCAGCTTTCTCAAGAATTCAGAAATATTTTTGTCAGTATTTGATAAGTACTACCGCCCCTAAAAAGACGCTCCAAAAGGTCAGGGCGACGAGAATTTAAAATCAATCAGGTCGGAAGTCTTTGATGCTTAGGAAATATCGGATCAAGGAGCCTTGATTTCAGCCGACACGTTAAGTTGACCCGCGAAATTTTTTCCCCAGCATTTCACTCCAGTTTCTTTAAGAGCACATACATGTACATCGCCCACCGAAATCTGAATTGGATTTCCCAGATCTGTAGGCGTAGCTCCATAATCTATGGCATAATCATTTCCCCAACACTGAACGCCATTATCCGTCAGCGCACATGAATGAGTATTGCCAGCTACTATTTGACGAGGGCGGGGCGCATTCCTGTTATTGTTCATACAATTTAAGCTCAGATTCGACAACTAGCAAGCGTCTTTCAGCCCAGGCAATACGCTCAAGAAGTGCCACCTTGGCTGTTTGATTCTGGGCTAGATGGAATGTTACATTTGCCCCATCGTAGAACTGATTATCAAGTCCCATAAAAATCAATTTTGCAGTTCCGTCTACTACATTTGTAGCTAATGGATCCTGTGTCTTTAAATCATTCAAAATTTCTCTAGCTGATGCGATTATCATTTTGATTAATTTAACAGAATTCTGAGTAGACTCTTTCCGCATTTTTTTAATGGCTTCGAGCCGAAGCGCATCGTCCACGAATCTATCCTGTCTTGATGCGCTGAATTTTAAATACCGCAAGTCGCGTAAGTAAGACTCCACCTCATCTAACGCTAGATAATCCGAATATCCATGATCTTTGCGTTTACCTTGCTTAAACTCAAAACTGGCTAAGGTCGGCTCACCCCTGAAAATTTTGGAGTCTTGTAATGCGTGATTCAGTTCGTGTCGAAGTACATCGCTCACGCCGATCATACGGTAGACCAAAGCATCCACTGAAAAATAAAGCTCCTTGCCCTTAGGATCGTACTGCCCTGGCGAGCCAGGACGTAAAAGGAACAACATTGGTTCGTATGTAATCTTTAAACCCTTAAGCTTCTGTTGCAGAATAATTCCGTTCAATAATCTTGCGATCGGCGTGAGGGTGTTCGAGCTTTCGATTCTATAAGTATCGTAGATCAACTCGGGAATGATCACCTGGTTTATTTGAACTTGCCTTCTAATCACTGGTGCTTTTTTATAAGTGATTCCGGCATCATTGAAGAAATCGGCGGTAGCTGCATCGATTCTATTTAGCCATTCTTGGATCTCGCTTTGTTTGATCGTCCCGCCATTTTTCATTTCGCGAAGTTTAGGCTCGAGAAAGTCTAGTAAGGAAACCTGAGCTTCGTTCATCGCCTTTACCTTCGGAATAGAATCCGATGTTCGAGGTGACGACTGAAACAGACCTATACAAAGGGGAGCTTGTGCATACGATTTCGACACTGTGACTATTGTCGACGCCAGAACAAGCACTATATTTAAGGTAAAGACTTTGATTATCATAAGCCAGTAGTTAGCAATATTCACGCTTAAGCTCGAACAAAAAGAAATCCTAATCGCGAGTATATTACATCTGGCAGCAAAGAACCTTTTGGGGCGGCTGCTAGACTTGTTGATCAATGTTGAAAACATTAAATTAATTAAAATATTGAATTAACTCTTCGGGGGTAAGTTCGATGAATGGAAAATCAACTGGTCCGTTTTTATCAAAAATGTAAATTTTTTTAATTTCAGAAGGCAATATTCTAAGAGTTGTAACTCCGAAGTCCTCATCCCAACCATCCTCTTTTTTTACTCGTGCTTCTTTGCCAACTTGAAACAAAACCCTTAATTGAGGGCCAATTGGCTGTCTAGCCCATGTAACTCGCGTATAATCCATCGCCGTTTTAGGATCTTTGGCGAAATAAGTTTTTTGAGAGTTTTCTGGGAATCCTTCTTTGGCAATTTTTATAAGCTCTTGACCATTTTTATGAAAAAACATTCCTCGAAACCAATCGCTTGATTTTTTCTTAATACTTTCTACCCAAATTTCCATTCCAGCCTGTTGATCCAAAACCGTAAATGAAGTTGGTTCAAGTGTTTTACCCTGAGCTGCTTTCCATTGTTGATACTGCAAGTCCAAGCTAGAACCAAGAATAGCTTTTGCATCAAATTCATTAATTTCTACAGCAAGCTGAGAGATAGGACTTTGTTTCTGATTATTTATAAAAAGTGATCCACAAGTAAGTTTCGCAGCAAAGGCGTATTTATTCGGTGTAAATAAAGTAGACACAAAACAAATAATGGTAATGCATTTTATCATAAAACCACCTAATACTTTTAAAGCAATCTCTATTTACAAGATTGCAATAAATCGACCATAAAATGAGTCGTTTCTAGAAGGCTCGAATTTTGAGATACATCAAGCTCTCACGAGGAGGAAAAAGTGGTTGCAATTGAGTAATCCTCTAAAAAAAAGCTCGATCACTTTGATCGGGCTTTGTGATGTGTGCTAATATTTTTTTACTATAATGGAGACTGACACAAAACGCGGTAATACCCGTCGCTACCTGAGTTGTCCGCATTCGCATCCGATACGTAAGCATCAAATCTACCTTTAACTGACATCAGCTTCTCTGGAAGAAGTACTGAAAGGGTCTTATTTGCGCCATCACCTAAATTATTCGGAACGACAAATCGCTGGAAGCCTTTATATTTGTGAGGATGATATCCGGAAGTATTTGTTAAATTCTTCAATTTTGAAAAAAAGTCATAGTCCTCAACCTCGAGGGTAAAATTTTTTAACTCGGTATCTGACACAGCAATAGCCGTGAGCTGAATCAATACATTATTCTCTGTGTAATATTTAGAAAAGCACTTAATTGGAGTTGCGGCATTTGCATGAAGACCAAAGTAAAGCAAAATCAATGTCATAAATAATGTTTTCATAAATCTCCTCGATTTGTATTTTGAGTCGCTACTATATTATTAATTTTTTCAAAAATCGAATCAGGATTTTGTCAGTATAAATAATATAACATCTATTTTTTCACATCGAATATATTGCTTCCCGCGACAAAAAGCCTTTTGTGGCGTCTGCCAGCCTTGTTGATCGATGTTCGAAGGAACGGGTTTGGTTCTCGTATTGGTCCTTCAAGTTTCCATTTATGAATACTGCCACCAAAGGTGTCTTTTAAGAACAGTCAAAAATCCGTCCCCAGAAAATGTTTTTGAATTTCAGGGGACGAATTCAATTTGTAAAAATTTATTTATCGGGGACCCAAAAATAAGCCACCTATTTTAGATGGCTTCGGTTGATTTTAAAATTATTTTAATGAAGTGGTTTTAAGGCAACACTGAACTATTCTTCTTGCACTCGAATAACATCCCGAATTTCGCTGCAAGTTGATCCGGTTGTTACCAGATCCGTTGCTGAGCCACCTTGCTGAGAGGAGTATACAACATAAATCTGTACGGCTTGGTGAATAGCCCCTTGAGCTTTTCTCAAAGCGCGACCCGTCAATAGACCTTCGGCTTCCAACATATTCATAGCAATATCTCTTCCCTCAAAAGTATTTGGAACTGTTTCAACATTTGTTACTCCGACAAATTTGTTTTTTAGAATCTGAGTGCAATCTTCAACTGGTTTTGCTTGTACAAAAAATGAAACTGCTGAAATCACTACGAAAGAAACTATACTATTTATAGTCATAAAATCTCCTAATAATACCGTTCTTATGTTTGCGGGATTAATTTCCCAAGTTTTCAAACAGAACAGACTTAATTTGAAAGCAATATAATTTAAGTTTCAAAAACTTTCACCCGTAATGATTCTGACACTTGTGAAGTTTTTACCTGAACACAAGGAAATGACTCTGGGGCCCCAATCGGTCTGACACTTAAGAGCCTTTTGGGCCGGGTTAAATTCGATCTGAAGTCGCGTTAACAACTGCTGTAAGAAAATATCAAAAGGCTCAGTTTAGAGCGCCCTTTCCAAAGATTCCTTAACTAGACAGAGCGAGGAGTACGTCATATATTTCAGTTATGATTTTTCATATTGCTGAAAAAGAAGTATGGACAAAATCCATCAAAGAAGGATGGTACCAAGTGCCGTCGCTCGAGGTTGAAGGATTTATTCATTGTTCGAAAATCGATCAATTTATCAGAGTTGGAAATTTCCTATTTAAAGGACGGCAGTGCTTGGTTTTATTAGAGATTGATGAGGAACGTTTGTTTGCTCCAGTCAAATATGAAGGAGAAACTGAAGAAAAATTTCCCCATTTATATGGAAAATTGAATACTGATGCTGTTGTCCGTGTCCATCCGTTTTACCCGAAATCAAATGGTGAGTTTGAATTACCTGTGGAGCTGTCCAGATAACACTTCCAATTCTACAAAAATAAATTCATCAAAGCCTGCTTTAAAAAAGCAGGCTTTTTTTAAGTAATTCAAAGCTAGCTATATTGACCAACTATGGGCCGACGTCATTATCTTGATGGGTTAGTAGGAGTTGTTTCAGTAAGCAAAATAAGATCTGACTTTATATTCGAAATAAATTCAGGTGAAATTGAATCAAGGTCTACAAGATCTACCTTGAAAGGTAAATCAGACGCCGAAAAATCTTCTGAAGCTTTTGCTAGACTAGGGTCATTCAGTCGAGTGGTTGATTGAATGGCGATGTCTAAATCAGAAAACGGTTTTAGTTTTTTTCCAGTCGCCCGCGACCCGAAAATAAAATATTTTTGATTTGGGAAGTGCCTAGTTAGAATTTCTAAAACAATTTTCTTTTGAGCGTCATTGAGGTAAATAGTTTTCATCGGTTATTTTGTTATGGCGGCTAAGAGAAATTTGGATTCGATCAACAAATCTGAAGCTTTCGCATAAACTTGTTCAGCTTTTGCTTTGTCATAAGCATGAGATGACAAATTTCTTAAACGTCTGAATTCAAACCAAAGTTCAGGGGTTTGGATATAGCCCCGTTGGGCACCTTCGCGAATTAAATCTTTAAACTCAAGTTCGTCGATAATCTGCGGATTTGGGTGAACCTGCTCTAGCTTTCGCTGTAAGAATTTCCATGCCAGCTCGTAAGTGTATTCAAAACATTGAACGGTTGAGTTTCTAAACTGTTCGAACAGATTTACATCTTTGGCTAAATCGGAAGTTGAATACTTAAGAGCTTTTTCTAGCTGATTTGCTGCGCTTTCAAGAGCTGAGAAATCTAAAATCAAGATAGCTCCTACGAAAAAGAAAAATGGTAGTGAGAGGCGGACTTGAACCGCCGACCTACGGATTATGATTCCGTTGCTCTAACCAGCTGAGCTACCCCACCACATGAGGAAAATCGAAGGTTTAGATTTAGATTTCCTCTACAATATTGTCAACAGTCCCTGTTAAAATGCTCAAATCCTATTCAGAAATATCGGTTAGAATGCCTTTAGGTGTCTTAATACAATCCTAACACGACCTTTTGCTGAACATTGGTCATAGTGTGTGAGTGTCCGTAACCCTTTAAAGGAGAATATATGAGTCGAGTGGTTTTTGCATTGTGGGTCGCATTTATGGTTGTTGGCGTTTACGTGAACGCTGCTGAATCAACGTTGATTAAGTCGGATGGTTCCAGCACGGTTTATCCTATCACGGAAGCCATGGCTGAAGAGTTTCAAGCACTGAAAAAGAATACAGTTAAAGTGACTGCCGGTATTTCTGGAACGGGTGGCGGTTTTAAAAAGTTTTGTCGTGCTGAAACGGATATGCAAAATGCATCTCGTCCAATCACGACTTCTGAAATGGCAGATTGTAAAAAAACAGGCGTGAAGTATTTTGAATTGCCGATTGCTTACGATGCAACAGTGGTTGCAGTAAATATGAAAAACAATTGGGTGAGCGAAATTTCAGTGGCCGATTTGAAAAAGATTTGGGAGCCGGCAGCTCAAGGTAAAATTATGAAATGGAATCAAATCAATCCAGCTTGGCCAGATGCTGAATTTAAGTTATATGGTGCGGGTTCTGATTCTGGAACGTTTGATTATTTTACTGAAGCCATCGTTGGTAAATCTAAATCATCACGTGGTGATTACACGGCTTCTGAAGATGACAACACCCTGATCAAAGGGATCGCTGGCGATAAGTTTGCGATTGGTTATGTGCCGATGAGCTATTATATGGAAAATAAGAAAACCTTGAAGGCATTGGCTATCATTGGTGGCGAAAAAGCGCCTTCAAAAACAGGTGTGCTTCCATCTAAAGAAACTGTTGAAAATAGCACGTATTATCCATTGTCGCGTCCGCTATTTATATATGTGAATGAGGCTTCTGCAAAACGCCCTGAAGTGAAAGAATTTGTTCAGTTCTACTTGGCAAACTCAGCAAAGCTTGTTCCTGAGGTCAAGTATGTGGCGCTTCCACCGAAGGCTTATGAGATGGCAAAAGGTCATTTCAATAAAGGTCGGTTAGGATCTGTTTTTAACTCTAAGGAATCTCATGTTGGGTTGAAAATTGAAGATCTTTTGAAAAAAGAAACTGCAATGTAATTTACGAGTTCTGACTGTTAATGATGTGGCGCTGCAAAGTCCACAAACGGATGGATTTCAAAAATTCATCCTTCATTCCAAATAAAATCAACTGGTGATAAAATGTTTTATCACCACGAGGTTTTTCATCCACAAAGTGAACTTTGGCCTTCATTTCTTTGAGTAAGCCTTCGTCCTCCTGAGTGAGTGCAATATCCATCATGGTATCCAGCGGGATTTGACTCATCAGTTTAAAGCCAATTGCAGCCTCGGAGTACTCGTCAATTTCAATAAGAGTTGAAAGTAGTAGTGGTTCTTCAAATGCGATTGTGATCATTGGTGCTGGATCTTTTTCTTTCATCAGTGGAAAGAGTTCTTTTACAAATTTAACTAAGATGGCCTTATCAAGAGGCTTTTCCAGGCGCACGGTATCGAATGCAAAGCGTTCTTCAAGCTCTGAACGTTTGATGGGCTTGTTCGTGATAAAGTGAATAATGGTCATGCCAGATTCAAACTGATTGTCTAATTGGCGCTTGTCCATGGGAACATCGGTGATTAGCAAGTCGACTTTGGCGCGACCTTTCAGATCTTTTTTTTCAACGAAAGAGATGTCTTCAAAATTTCGCTGTAAAAGATCAGTAACAATGGCATTTTGACCTTCATCGGTCAGGTTGATGCAAATCACAAGTTTCATGAGGGGGGAAGTGCTGCGTCCTGTCCAGACTGCATTTCGAATTTTAGTTTGGGCCGCAACAATTTTTTTGCGAATTGAACCCAATGTTACTGGATTGAGCTGTGCAAATAAAAGTTCGTACGAAGACTCATTCTCTGAAACCACGCGACCCCAGATGTGCTGCTGTTTATTGTTGGAAAATAGGGGGTGATAGAATTTGTAAACCTCACCCAGTGTCAGTGGTAAGGTCTTGTCAATTTTTAATCCAAATTCCGTTAGTTGTAGAGATTTTAATTTTTTAAGTGATTCGATTTCCGCTTTGGCTGCAGTGGTGTGGACGTACTCGGTTTGAACTTTTTGATTTTTTAAAATGGCAAAACGAGTATGTTCTTTTAAAATAGTATTATCAAAGGGTTTGAACAATAAATTTTGAACGGGCCAGGTGTCGGCTATTTTCGTGTATCGTGGATCATCAAAAAGGGTCACCAAGACATCACACGAGTACTTTTCTTTGAGGGCATTGATTGTATCTACAGGGTTGGTTGAAATGGCCTCAGCTTGAATGATCAGTAGAGCTACGACTTGGTTGAGTTTATCGGGTTTGTCCCATTCGGTTTTAAATGACTTGAGATCATTGAAGATGAGTAATTTATGACTAATGGACTTCGACAAATCGCCCCATGCCTCATTAATGTCTTTAATGGTCTTTGGGTCAGATTCAATAGCTATGATATAACTCATGTCTTAAAGTTTACATGAGTCGTAAACATCTACCAACCAGTTTTTCGTCTCTTTTTACGACGAGACAAATCCAGTGTTATTGCTGTCGATGGTGTCTCAACTGTCTCACTGTTTTTCTTTAGATTTGCGTCCATATTTTGTCCTTTTTAGGGGGTGTCTAGCAACTTCTGCAACTTACTACGAGGGCCTTTTGAGGACTAGGCTAGTTTTGGAAAATTAAGAAGATACATAAAAACTTTCAGGGCAAGCATTTTAGAAAAGAAGAGCTACGTGTTATATTTTTGCGCAGCGGCAATAGCCACTAAGTTTGGCACTGTCAATTTATTTTGACGTCATATTTGGCGATTTTGTGATTCCGCCATTATTCATAACAGAATCTTCATTATTTAATTCTTGCATGATTCCCCCAAGCTAGGATGAAATGGATTCAAGTTTTAGTTTACGATTCTTGGAGGGGTCCTTGATCCGTTACTTTTTGTATTTCACATTTGTATTTCAGTCCGTCTGCCTAGCCAGTTCGGTTCCTGTTTCAGATGTGTTGGCTACTGTTACCGCCGCAGATAGGGTGTTGGGGCGCGAAGATTTTAATTATTCTGATTATTATCAAATTAAAGATTTTATCGAGGGGAGCACTGTTAATTTACTGAACCTTGAGCATGTCCGGCAGAAGTTTCCGCAACCGAGTGTTCCCTATAATCGCCGAGCCCAATTTGGAACATGGATTGACCCCACACATGATGATTCGTGTTTAAATACTCGAGATTTGGTTTTAGCGCGCGATTCAGAATCCAATGTGACTTATAAGCCTTCGGGGTGTTCGGTTCAGGAAGGGGTTTGGGAAGATCCCTATTCGGCGACAACATTTCAATCTCCAACGGAGCTTCATATCGATCATTTTGTTCCATTAAAGAATGCCTATATGACTGGAGCCCATTCATGGTCTGCAAAGAAGCGATGTCTTTACACGAATTACATGGGAAATAATTTTCATCTGATCGCCGTAAGTAGTCGCGAAAATATGTCCAAAGGGGACGGATCGCCGTTTAAGTATATCCCAAAAAATGAAAAGTACGTTTGTCAGTATATCAAACAGTGGCTTCAGGTAAAAATCATTTGGAGCCTGCTGCTGACGCCGAAAGAGGTTGATGCAATTCAAAAAGTTTCTGAAGCCCATAAGTGCAACCCCAAGCAATTTAAGATGTCAGCAACTGATTTAGCAGCTCAGCGTCGCTATATGTACGAAAATGAGAACTACTGTTCACATCTTGCCAACTAGTCTTCACAGTGAGTGAGAAGACATTCCAAATTCAATGAAATCTTTCGATGTACTGACAGCGCTGACAAAGGTTTTCGGTCAGTTTGTGAGTCTTAAATCCTTGCAACATTGCTGTGGCTCGAGGACCAGCGAGAATTGTTTCAATAGATTCAGTCTGAACATTTCCCAGTGGAATGGCTCCTTCTTTATCCAGGCAGCAGGGCACCACCGTGCCATCCACAAGAATGCCAAAGTGGGATGTTAGGCCATAGCAGGTTCCTGCAGTCCCGAGCACCGGAAGATGGATATCCGGCCAAATAAATTCAGTATCAAAATGCAAATAAAGTCGATCCTGAATGCGCACGCTTTTTTGTTTTCTCACGTCAACTAGCGAAGGCACTTTGAATTCAAACGCTGTTTCAATTCGTTGGAGCATGTCGTGATTTTCAGTAAAGCCTCCACGAGTATCCTGTAAATTCCATAATCGATAATTGATATATAAATCGGGGCGTAGTGACTGTGCTGTTTTGGTCCAATGAAATATTTTATTTAAATAAATGGAAGGGTCCTTGCCTGGGTGGTTGTCAAAGAAACTGTGCAGAGAAAAATTAACCTGATACATCGCGGGACTGAGCAATAATGACTGGTGAATTTCCTTAAGAAGCACTCCATTTGTAACAAAGAAAATTTTGGCCTGATACTTTTCGCAGATGCGGATCAGTTCAGACAGCATGGGGTGAACAAGTGGATCCCCCATCAAATGAAAACATATCAATTCAGTGAGTGGAGCAATCTGGCGCACGATATTTTCGAATAAATTTAAGTCAATGAGTTTCTTTGTGCGAATAACTTCGGGGCAGAAACTGCATTGAAGATTGCAGATATTGCTGATCTCGACATTGATTTTCGAAAACTTTTTCCGAGTGGGTTTGAGCATTGTCTTTATTTAGCGCAGTTTCTAGTGTATGAAAAGGACTATGTCCATTCATTCAGTTACTAAAAATGCAGTTCTTGTCGGTATTCAACTTTCGTCTGTTCGTGATGAGGAACTGCAGAGTTCGCTTCAGGAATTGAAGCGTCTGGTGACAACATTGGGGTACTCAGTGGTGGGTCAGGTTACTCAGCGACGGAGTTCTGATAAATCAGCGTCTGTTTTGGGTGAAGGCAAGCTAAAGGAATTGGCCGAGTGGACTGGTGGACCTGGTGTCATTGGGAAACTTTTCGAGAAAAAAAAATCAAAAGCCGCGCTGAAGTGGGATCAAGAATCTGATGAGGAAACTGCAGAAGATCTCGAAGATGAAATCGAGAGTATTGATGGCGAAGACTCCGAAAATTTACACGAACTTTCAACGCAAGATAAAAAATCGGCTCAGATTGTTATTGTCGATACAGAACTTTCGCCATCACAGTTGCGCAATTTAGAAAAAGCGGCGGGCGTTCCAGTTTTGGATCGCACTGGGGTTATTATTGAAATTTTCTCTCGCCATGCACGGACCAAGGCGGCTCGATTGCAAGTTGAAATTGCGCGATTGGCGTATGTGGCTCCGCGACTGAGAGAAACGGGTGGGAATGAAGATCGTGGGGGCGGAGGCGTCGGCGGCAAAGGTGCCGGCGAGACCAGCCTTGAATTGGACAAACGCCGCATTCGTGATCGGATCAAAGAATTAAAATTGGAACTGGCTTCTATCGGCAATGAGCATCAGCAGCGTCGGGCCCGTCGTGAACAAGAAATCAGTGTGGCTTTAGTGGGTTATACAAATGCCGGAAAATCCTCGTTGATGCGTGCCATGACTGGAAGTGAAGTGCTTGTGGCAGATAAATTATTTGCCACCTTAGACACGACAGTGCGGCCGATGTATCCAGAATCACGTCCAAAAGTACTTATTTCTGATACTGTGGGTTTTATTAAAAAGTTACCGCATGATTTAGTGGCCTCATTTAAATCCACATTGGATGAAGCTCTGCAAGCATCACTATTATTATTTGTTGTGGATGCATCGGATCCCGCATTCCGATCTCATCTTGAAGTCACGCAAAGTGTTTTGTCCGAAGTGGGAGCCACGGATGTTCCACGATTAATGGTTCTGAATAAACGTGATCAGCTTTCAGCAGAAGATCAGCAAAAACTGAGTGTTGAGTTTCCAGAAGCCATATTTTTATCGACTCGTAACAAAGAGGATCTGCAGGCACTTCGAAACAGAATAATGAGTTATTTTGAATCCAATATGGTGGATGAAGATTTATTTATACCCTACACGGTACAAGGTGCAATTGGCGAGGTGCGCAGCAAATTGCGCGTTTTAAGTGAAAGTTACAATGAGATGGGTGTGATTCTTAAAGTTCGTAGTACTCCAGAAAATCTTGAAATCATTCGTAAGAAATTCATTTTGAAAAAATAAAAAACGCCCCAATGTTTTTTTAATGATGGGGAAAACTGTCGCAGGTTTTTGGCTTGTGGGTTTGTATACTGACAGATGATCTTGGAATGGTCTCTGCAATGCTTTCTTTAAATTGAGATTCGATGCTGCTTTCAATTTAAAGGGGAATGTATGATTTCAAGATACTGTTTATATCCGTTGGGATTAGCTGTCATCACTGTGTTTTTATTCACAGCAAATCTCGAAGCTCGTCCGCCAGCAGATTCATTCATGCAGGTGAGACCATTCTCTGCCCCAACTGTCGAAGATAATTTTCTAGTATTTCTTGAAAACTTAACAACCGTGACAAATATTTATCAATTGGAAGCACACGGACTGAATCAAGGACGATCTGCATTTGAACCGTGGGCTGGATCGTACTGGCCTATTCATCAAGGAATTCTTGGATTGCGCTATGCGGACAGTGCTTTTCCAAAATCAAAATCCTTCATCGAAAATTATTCTGCAGTTCAATCACGGCCCTCGAATTTTATGATTGAAAATGGCGAAATCAATAAGCTATCACCGTCTGAAAAATATGATTTGCTGATTGGTGATCGAAATTTTACGTTGACCCATCACATGTGGAACAAAGGACTTACGGGGTTTCAAACTGATGGATTTGTGGCAACGTGGACTGGAATATGTCATGGTTGGTCTGCCGCCACACATATGGGAGTGCCGTCTTCAGAAAAATCTGTCACTGTCAAAGATGTCACTGGAAATTTTAAAATTTCATTTTATCCGCAAGATATAAAAGGTTTGCAATCATTCTTATGGGCAAACTCAGCACCAACAAGCGTTCGATCTGGTGATCGATGTCGTCAGTCAGTTATTGATCGGGATCCATTTTTACGACCCATTGATCCGACCTGTTTGGATTCAAATCCTATGTCATGGCATTTGGCAGTCACAAATAAGGTTGGTCTTCATCAAAGTAGTTTCGTCATGGATTCTAGTGCGGGGACAGAAGTTTGGAACTACCCTGTCATGTCTTATGATTCCAGTTACTTTAATCCACGCACTTTTATCAGCTCACATTCTTTGTTGGCATCCATGGAGTCTGTCGAAAATCTTAAGACTGATAAGTACGCCAGTTTCCGTCATCCGAGCACTAAGTATGTTGTTGGGGTTGCGATGGATGTCTTCCATCCAGCATTGGTTTCGCCGCGAGTGGGGACATCTCAGGGAAATGTAATTCAGTATAAATCTTTTATCTATGATCTGGAGTTGGATGAAAACTATATGATTATTGGCGGCGAGTGGTACTCCAAAGAGCGTCCCGATTTTTTATGGTCATTTCCCGCAGGCAGCCAAGCTGGAAATAGCGAAGATTCACTGATTGAAGATGTTGAATGGGATTTAAATTCTGCATTACCTGAAGCGATTGCTGATAAAGCACGAATGGCAACGGGGCGTGGGAAAGTTCTAAGAAAAATTGCCAATGCACTTTTAGCTGCCAGTATTTCTATCCCCGAAAGTGATGATGAGGTTACGCCCGAAGAACCCATTGCGATTCCGACGCCCGAATAGAGTATAAAATTATTAGTCCTACAATTTAAAAGACTGTCACAGGTGTGTGTGCAGTCTTTTTTTTTATTTTAATCAACATACTTTTCATTTTTAAAAACTGTTATCGCACAATGAAGAAGCGGTGAGACAAATATTTTTTGTTTCGTATTGCTTTTTATTTTGAATACAGAATTTTCTTAATATTTCAGGGTTGGGAATTCTTAACATTCGCCGCATACTTGTCAGCAAAGCGGAGGTTAAGATGAAAAGAATTCTATTTGCGGTCACTGCAGCAATCCTAACAGGTTGTGCCGAGGGCGGTGGAAGCAACAGCAGTAGTTTACCAAAGAGTGCTACTGGTTCAGTGTCGTGCGAAATTCCATCTCGAGAAAGTATAATTGCAAGCACAAGTGAAACAGAAACCAACATGCTCGTTAACAGTAATGAAGATATCTCAACATATCAAAATTTTATTGTGAAGTATAAGTCGGAACAAACAGAGGGGTTGGTGCCATCAGGAAATCCAGTACGTGAATATGTTGTTCGCGGAGTGACTTTTAAAGCATTGGCTAAAGATTCATTTACATTTGAATTGACCGGATCAGCCGATGAACGAAAGCAAATAATCGATGAATTGCGTGCCGATCAGTCTGTCGAGTACGTGGAGCCTGATTATCCGATCTACACGATTGATTCCATGGAAGCAAATGATGCTGATGTTGGAGATGATATTTCGGAGACAACCAATGACACTTATTTCTCGAGTCAGTGGATGCATCAGAATGTTCAATCTGAAAAAGCATGGACAGTGACAACAGGTTCAAAAAATGTTGTCGTCGCTGTTCTTGATTCAGGTATTGATTACACTCATAAAGATCTTAAGAATAACATGTGGATAAATCCACAAGAAACAGTGAATGGAAAAGATGATGATAAAAATGGTTACATTGATGATATTTATGGTTGGAATTTCGTATCTAATAATGCAAATCCGAAGACGACAAGCAGTTCAAATCATGGCTCTCACGTCGCAGGAATTATTGGCGCGACGGGATCGAACAACCTTGGAGTCGTAGGAATGTCGCCCACTGTGCGGTTGATGGCACTTCGATTTATTGGTGAATCTGGTTCTGGAACGACTTCTGGAGCCATCAAAGGAATTGATTATGCTGTTTCTAAAAAAGTTTTTGCAATCAATAATTCTTGGGGATCTGGTGGAACTTCTAAAGCTTTACAAGAAGCCATCACACGAGCTGAAAAAGCTGGCGTCCTATTTCTAGTTGCGGCAGGGAACGGGTCAAATCATGTGGGATTTAATATTGATAAAACTGGTTATTATCCAGCGGCTTATCCAAACTCAAATATCATGGCAGTGGCGGCAACGAAGACGAATGATTACTTGACGACATTTTCTAATTTTGGTCTGACCCGAGTTGATGTGGCTGCACCAGGGGCTTCGATTTTATCAACGGTCAGTAATCAGGGATATCAAAAAATGAGTGGAACATCGATGGCCACTCCGTTGGTGACGGGCTTGGCAGCGTTAGTAAAAGCGGCTAATCCAAAATTGACATACAAAGAAGTTATTCAAATTATTCGAGGAACTGTCGATAAGACGGCCAGTCTTGCGGGTAAGGTGGCTTCTGGTGGTCGGGTGAATGCTTACAAGGCTGTTTCACTGGCTGCCAAAAATGTAGAGACTCCACCCGGAGAAAAAATTGAAATTCCGTGTCCTTAGATTCATTCGTGTTGATTGAATCTTGAGTTTCCAAGTGCCATAGCTTTTCTCAGATCAAGAACTCTTTGTGAAGAAGGTTCTTGATCTGCACTTTCAATTATGATCTGAATAATTTCTGTGGCCTTGGCTTGAGGATAGGCACTCCAAAGTAAAGCGGCAGCACCGGATACAACGGCTGCAGAAACGCTGGTCCCCGAAGTGGGCACACTGTGATTCCAGCCCGAGGATGGATAAATAGTTGGAATATATTCTCCAGGCGCAAAAATTTTTACAGTGTCACCAAATCCGCTAAAACTCGAGCGCTGACCAAATTCATCCAATGAACCGACATTCAAATTGTTTGGTAAATTCAAAGATGAAGGGATGATGCCATTCATCACCACATCCACAGGACTGTTTCCAGAGGCATTGACAAAAATAACATTTTCTTGATTCCAGTTTATAAAAGCTTGTTTTAAAAGTTGCGAGCAATTGATCGACCAACTGTTGTTGATAATATGGACTTGTCGTGAAATAGCGTATTCCATGGCTTGGCGGGCATGAAATTCTGTCCCCCCAGTTTCATTCATAAAATCCACAGGAAGAATTTTAGCTTCCGGAGCCATGCTCAAGCTGGGGCGATTGAACGAAGACCCTGTAATCACTCCAGCCATGGCTGTTCCATGTCCGTGTTCATCAATGGCATCTGCTCTGGAGTCGACAAAATTCCATCCAAAAATATCATCAACAAAGCCATTGTTATCGTCATCAATTCCATTTTCACCAAACTGACTTTCAATTTCATTCAAGGCAAGTCGATTGCGAAGCTGGGGATGATTTAGATTGATTCCTGTATCGATAATGGCAACGACAATGCCCTGACCACGAAACCCGGCTTGCCAAGCGGCGGTTGTGTGAATCATGTCGTGCGCACTTCGGTTTTGTAGGCGAATGGGGGGCGAGTAAAAATCAGAAATGAAATTTTGTTTTTGCGCGATTCGATAATTGGGTTCGATAAAATCAATTGAATTTTTATGATCAATTTTGAATTTTTTAAGATTTTCGTATGGTGAATTCAAAAGAGTGGGTTTTTTATTTTTCCAATGCACGATAAATTGATTTTCTAACTTGGTGCGCTGGCACTCATAGGTTTGGGATTCCACAAGGGGTGGCTCGTCCTTGGCACAGCCAATAACTATCATTAAATTGCAAATCAGCAGATAAAATAGTCGGTGATGCCTTGAAGATTTCATACGGCTGCTCGTCCCCGTGTTCCTTAATTGCAATACTTCAGTTCATTGCGAATAGGTAAGCTCATCATATGTCGTATTTCATCAACAGAAAGTGTTCCCACTGAATCCAAGACTGGTAACGAGTCTATCGCATCCGTCAAAGCAGCACTGCGGACATCAGCGAAGTAGGTGCTGTTGATTTGATATCGGCTAGGCAGTTCGGCTTCTGTTTGAGCCCAAGTGATACTTTTTGTAACTTCTAGTTTGATCGTGTTCTTGGATTCACAAAGGGGATCCACGCTTTTATATTTTTCGATAATTTTTAGGTTGTTCTTGGATGCGTAAATCACTGTGTACTCGAAAGGTTGAATGCGCTCTAAGAAAGCTTCTTTCTGTTTTTTCTGAAGAGATTCTTGCGCCATTCCAACCAGTTGAAATCGAATATGCAGCTCTGAGTTTTCGATGATTTTAAAAAGAATAGGTTCTCGAGAGGCAGACTGAATTTCAAGGGTGTCGCAAGCATTTTGTTTAACCTGATTGAAAAGGGCTAATTCGTTGGCTTTACGTTGTTTATAGTAGAATGTCGAAAAGGCAAAATAATGAGATTTGTGAAGGGGTATGTTGGTGATCGTTTTAAAGTCGGTGTGCATGACTGCTGCGGGAAAAGAAAATTGTGGACTATCGAGTTGTTGCATGAGTTTTTCTAGGTTCAAACATTTATCCGAAGAAATATCTGATATGAGAATTTCAGCTTTGGGTGTGTTGAGAATCTCCGGAACGATTTCCTCTTCAGGAGGATTTGATTTCTGACATCCCAAACTCAGAACTAGAACGATACTCATTAATGTAAATTTCATAGAATCCTCATTTATAAAATTGGAATGAATACTTTGTTTATAAAAAAAGCGGGCAGCATTGAATGTGCGCCCGCTTGAATTGATTCAGATCTTCAACCAGGTTTTTAACTAACCTTGGCCATTTTGATCTTGATCTTGCTTAGGTTCCTCTTTATCAGGCTCCTGCTCTTGATCTTGTTTAGGCTCTTCTTTGTCTTGTTCTTGATCTTGCTTAGGCTCTTCTTTAGTAGGTTCTTCTTTGTCTTGATCTTGATCTTGTTTAGGTTCTTCTTTAGTAGGTTCTTCTTTGTCTTGATCTTGATCTTGCTTAGGTTCTTCTTTATCTGGTGTTTGATCTTGATCCTGCTTAGGCTCTTCTTTGTCTTGCTCTTGATCTTGCTTAGGTTCTTCTTTAGTAGGTTCTTGATCTTGTTCTTGCTTTTGATCAACTTCTTCTAACCAAAGAGTTCCCTCGATAGCAGCGCAATCTTCTTCTTTAGTAGGTTCTTCTTTGTCTTGTTCTTGATCTTGCTTAGGTTCTTCTTTGTCTGGTGTTTGATCTTGATCTTGCTTAGGTTCTTCTTTATCTGGTGTTTGATCTTGATCTTGCTTAGGCTCTTCTTTGTCTGGTGTTTGATCTTGATCTTGTTTAGGCTCTTCTTTGTCTGGTGTTTGATCTTGATCTTGTTTAGGTTCTTCTTTGTCTGGTGTTTGATCTTGATCCTGCTTAGGCTCTTCTTTGTCTTGCTCTTGATCTTGCTTAGGTTCTTCAGCTCGACAAGAAGACATGACAAACTTTATTCCTGAAGTTGACTTGCCTTGATCTTGATCGCCATTTCCAGAAACTAGCATCACAGAATCAGCTGTGAATCCACCAGTTGCACTGACAACATGAAGGCCACCAGATCCATTATTGGCTAATGTCATCACAAGGGTTCCGCCGGCATACAGATCCCAAGTGCCTGCGTCCGTTTCAACTACGCGGTCAATAGATGATAGCATAGATGCACGATCTGCTAAGACTGGGAAAGCCGCAAGGATTTGCTCGAGAGTCATTGAATCACCACCGGAAGAAGTTTCTCCAGCTGCGAACTCGTGGGAAGTTACAGCGGATTCGCTTCGCATAGCTCCTGAGGCTGCAATGCCGGCATTTGCTTCAGCAGAACTTTCAGTAGCTAAAGTATTGGGTGCAGGTGCTGCTGGTGAATCTGAAGTGCCATTGCTACATGCAACGAATGCCAAGCACAGAGCCGACAGCGTTAGTTTTTTCCATAAGCGTGCGTGATTCTTTTTCATAAATTTCCTCCGTTAGGGTTTTGTGTGTGTGTGTCCGGTGTCAAAGCAACGCGTATGCCATGGAAAATCTAGCTGGCAGCTTGTTTTGAATGATTTGGAAAAAAAGTGAAGGGGCTTAATTTCCCGTATATGGACTATCGTACGGGAAAAAAACCCGACAAATGACATACTTTTTATGGTGCTCATTTCGCAAGCGATCCTCGACGAAACACCAGGATATGGAAAGTCTGTGACGTAAAATAAGTGAAGATCAGATAAGATACAGCATGAGGAAAACAATTTTCTTAGCGGGACTTATCGGCTTTTTTTTATTGCTGATAGTGGTAGTCACGTCTCAACGACAATCAACGGCAGAAATCGCATTCAAAACAGAGTTGTCGAGTCAAAGTGTGATTCCGGACGTGTCTCCAAGTGCAATTCAAAAAAGCACTTACAGAGGTCCTCTGGATGATTGTTTATTAGCAAAAACTTTGTATTTGCGGGATATTTCTATGCAAACAGAATGCACTGAAAATTATGTGCATTTTTTTCCGATTGAAAATCTTAAGTTGTCACAAATCGAAGAACGGTCGACATCCAATTTGCGAGTGGGCTCGTTTAATCTTTTTCATTTAGGAGATAACCAGGCTCCGATGAAAAGTTTTTCGGTGATAGCAAGTATTATCAATCAGTGGGATATACTGGCCGCTCAAGAAATAATGCCATTGGGTGTAGATGTGTCTCGTGATAATCAAGCTCTTGGAGATCTGTTGCGTTTGGCCACACCTGAAAAACCGATCCCATTTCCAATTGAAAACTGGACAGTTATTGTTCCCGGATATTTGCGCCTTCTGATTGAATTACAAAAATTAGATTCCAGTTGGTCGTTGATTTTACAGTCGTTCCCTGAGGGAGAAAGTAGCGGCGGAGAAATGGCGGGATTTTTTTACCGCTCCAGTGTTGTTCAATTGAAAGAATGGGACTACTGTCCATTGACGAGTTCTATTTCACTTGTGGATTCAAAGCCATTGCAAAATTTAGCCTGTCTTACGCAATTAACTCCGGAAGTGAAAAAGTTAACATCGCGAACGGCGTTTGCAGCCTACTTTCAAAGTGGTCAGTTTGATTTTATTGGGTTGTCTTTGCATAGTCGATTTAGACCAGCCTCGGAAGTAAGTGATATCGAAGAGCAGAAACAACAGTTGTGTCGGGGTTTTGCTTCCCCAGATAAGTGTAAAGTTTCGCAGCGTCATGCAGGTCGATATTATGAAGTTTTTGCCGTTGCTGAACAAATTCCGGTGATGAAAGAAAAGGCGCATGATGCCGATGTTATTTTTATGGGTGATTTCAACTTAGAAATCACAGAGACATCCATGTCGATCTGGGAAGCGGCCTTAAAACCGGCTCCATTTTTGCGACCATTTCAATTGGCACCATCAACTTTAGGTGTGAAGCATTCTAAAATGGTCAGCAGTTATGATCATTTTATTTTAGATACAAAGTTAACATCTGAATGCGATATGGAATCGGTAAAAATTTTTGATTTTATGAATGTGGCAAAGATAAAATCCAATCGAGCCGCGGAAGATATTGCGCGCGCCACTCAACCGGAGGAATTGCTAGCTTTGGCAGAAGAAAAACGTATGGGTTTGAACTCTTTAGTTAAAGTACAGACGGATGCGGCAGGATCAGTGATTCGCGTTCTTACCGAAAAGGAAAAAGAAGATATTTTTGCAAGTATCCCGATAAGACTCGAGAACATGAAGAAAAATTCATACTCGATGATGCTTGAGTTGATCAGCGATCATACGCCGATTGAAATGAATTGTATCAAAAGTTTAGCTGATGATGATTGATAAGTCTTTAGAGGCCACATTCCAAATCAACTAAAATATCGCGACCCCATAGGCTGGCAGCGACCTTATCTGCTGTATTTTTCAAATGGCCTTCAGCATAAATACGAGCGTCATACGAGGGTAAAAAAGCTTCAATCGTGAAAAATTGTTTTGATTTTTCAGTCACATGGGCTGTGAGCTCAGGTCGTTGAGTTATATTGGATTTTGTATCCAATTCAGAGTGAATTACTTTTTGTGAGATCAGGGCACCATTAATTTTCACCTGACAGGTGATGGTGGCCGCTTTCGCTATATTGAGCGTAAGGGAAATAATTAAGGTTAAAAATAATGACTTGAACATAGGTGCCTCCCAGGGATGGATTTGTAAAATAGAGTCATCAGTTTGACCGGATTTTTTCGTGATGACAATGACGTTTTAGGGCACTTTTTAAGATTTTAACCTTGAGGACAAATAGGATGTTTTAAAGTGTCGAGGAGTTTAACACTTTGATTTTGAAATCGTCTAAATCATTACATCTATTCATTTTTTTAAAGATCAGTTACATTGATTGTCACTCAATAAAGGACATAGGGAATGAAGAAAAATATATTTGTGATTGCGATGTTGATGTTTTTTCAGAGTCTTGCAATGGCCCAAATGCCTGTTGCTAATGAAAAATCGAATGCCATAACATATTATGCTAATGAGTTTGCTGATATTATCAATCGTGTTCAATTAGAAAAAGATACAGCGTACATGGTTTCAACTGTTAAGGTAGCTGATGCCTGTGTGACAATGATGAATAAAAATCAAATTTTAGGAAAAGTGGGCGAAACTATTTTTAAAGAGCTCACGAAAAATTCCAGCAAGTACCCCAATTTATTAGATGGTGGTAAAGTAAAGAAATCCTGCCGTAAGTATGAAGAAATGAATGATAATCAACGGGCATTGGTGTGGGTTTTAGTCATGACCACAATGGCTCATTTCGAAAGCTCATGCAGTGACAAAGCTAAAGCAAAAGGTCCTAATGGAATGGCCTATGGATACTTTCAATTGCATAAAGGCAAAGAAAATTTATACGTTAAAGGCAAAGGTTCTTGTGTTAAAAATGCCAGCGGAAATGCAGCGCTTGCCAGCAAGTGCGCCTTGGGAATGTTAGAGAAACAAATGGAGCGTTCTTCAGGAGTGCTTTTTGATAACAAATCTTACTGGGAAGTCTTACGACCAATAGGTCCGGCTCAAAAGTCTCAGCATATCGCCAAAGCTCTCGCAAAATCATCGTTGTGTAATCCAGCGGTTATGTAAAATGAATACGATCGGCTATTTTTAACCAATTTTTTTCTGAAAAGAAAATACAAAGTGCGGTCAGCGGGATCAGAAATAAGATCCCGAAGGCCATCATCAGTAAAATCAATTTGGTCTGCAAATCATCAGTGGGATAAATCCAAATACTGGTGACCAGTAGGCCAACAAATCCCAATGACATCATCTGCAAGGCAATAAAAACAAATACGGTAGCTAGCAGACTTTTACGCATCACGCGCAGTGTTTTGAGAAGGATGAGAATCATTCTTTTTTCAAGTTGACGGATGGCATATTGATAGGCCACCTGTCCGATCAGGTGCGAGAAAATCGTATTTATCCAGCTTTTCATTTTGAATCATCCTTGGATTGACGTCCAAAAATCAATCCAATAACAAAGGCGATAACTCCAACAGTGATTAAAGTCGTCCAGGGGCTTTGTTTCAGTTTTTCTTCAACTTCATGTTTAGTTTGACTGACTTGAGACTCGGCGGTGTCTTTGAGCTCTTGAAGGTGAGGCTTTAGATCATCAAGGGCATTTTTACCTAATTTTTCAAGTTTTTCGATGGCCTCAGTCAAAGACTTTGAATTTCGAATATCTGACATGGTGGTGATCCTTTGTGGTCTTATAGTAACCTATCGGTTGAATTTTATGAATAATTCATGGTTAGAGGCTGCTGAATAAAATCAAGTTGCCCGACCTTGGGATAGTCTATATATAAGGCCTTCTGAATAAGGAGATTTGTATGATTCCATTTATGTCTGTTTTGGTGATGACTTTGATTCTGGGGATTTCAGCTTATGCGGAAGAGACTCCATCCATACAATCGTTAGATGAACTGAATCCCTTTGCAGAAAATATAGAAAGCCTTTTAAATGAAATGGATCAAGATTACGAACTTGAAACCGGAAGGTCTGCTTTTGAAATTACAATTCCCAATTTTACAGAAGCGAGCTGTAAGCAAAAGGGTTGCGAGATTTATGCTCAAATTGTAAAATCCGAACAAAAACTATATCTTTATATTCAAGGAATTTTACAGACCTCATGGAGTGTTTCAACAGGACTTCCAAAATATGAAACTCCTCATTTAAACACTCATCCGAATGGCCGTATTTATGATGCCTATACTTCGAAAAAGTTTCCAGGTGGAGATTACAAAGGACTGGGAAACATGCCCTATGCCGTTTTTATTGAAGGTGGATTTGCGATTCATGGAACAGCTGAATCAAATTGGCCAAAGTTAGGTCGAAAGGCATCTCATGGTTGTATACGGATTCATCCAGACAATGCCCTTTATTTTAACCGCTTGGTTCGTGAAGCGGGTGTTAGAAACACATGGGTCTCTGTTCAAGAGTAGTCATATTAGAAATTAATAAATGATTTTTTGCCCCATGTTTTTTTTTACAAGGCTTTAAATGATTTTGAATCATGGTCTTGCCCTTGCAATTTCTAACTCGGTAGCCAGTCGGGCTGCTGAGGAGAATAAAATGATTGATTCAGAGCAAATCCCACCTGAAGTCCATAAAAAAGTACCCCATTACGTTGTTAAGAAACAACTTTCTGAACATGATAAGTTTCAAGACTCAAACTCTGCACGTTCGGATGATCTTGATGTTTTGATGACAGAAACATTCGAAGAATCGCCGGCTCCAGGCGAGGAGCAGGCACCATGAAGTCTGGTAAGCGCCAAGATATTATTTCAGAGCAAGAATTTAATAAAAGAGTAAGAAATTTTTCACAAATGCCTCGCCGGGATAGCCCAGGCGATTCTGAAGTTGATACACGCGCTGAGTATCTTTTGGGTGTCAATTTTGATCCTGAAGAGACAGAAGAATCAAATCGCGATGAGAGTGGTGAAAAAATTTATGCTGATGACAGGTCAACAGCACCCAGCGAGGTTCCCAGTGATATCAATCAAGCTGATGATGATCCCGAAGCTCGCGTTCCAAGTTCTGCTCAGGTGGTATCGGCACAAAAACCATCCCCTCGTGGGGATTTTGATAAGCGTTCTGATACCAATTAATTAATGAAATTATTGTAACTGAGATGCGATGGCTGTTTCTAGGGCTAGCATAGCCTTTCGAAGCTCACCTAACGGGAGCATAATGGAAGAGTCTGCTTTGATGGCTCCAAGTAAACCATGTGAGTGCTCTGCATCCAGGCGCACTAAGTTTTTTACGGCTGCATTTATGGCAGAAGCATCAAATGGCGTATTTTTTTTATCATCGACAATAGTGTCAATTTGAATAATCAACTCTGAAAATTGTCGAAGCCACATAAAGCGCGGATCATTTAATGATAAATTTAAAAGCTCATACGGAGGATACTTTCGACCATCTTGTTTTTCAGCTAATTCGGCCTGAAATAATAAAAGCCCACGGTGAAATTTCACTAATGCCAAACTGAGGTCTCGCAATATGGGCTTCATAGAATTCCTTTCAAGGTGAGTCTAGAGATTATAATAATCGAACCAGATCAAAAAATTCAATGGCAATTCCTTATCAAGGCATGCTAACTTTTTATCCACGTGGGACATCTTTCTGATTTAATTCTTGATTTGGGTTTAATATTAATGGCTGCCGCCATTGTGACACTGATTTTTAAAAAGCTTAAACAGCCCGTTGTTCTGGGTTATTTGATTGCGGGATTTTTTGTTGGGCCTCACTTTGGTTGGTTGCCTTCCGTTAAAGATATTTCCAGTATTACGATCTGGGCTGAGATTGGTGTTATTTTTATGCTTTTTGGTTTGGGCTTAGAGTTTAGTTTTAAAAAACTATCTCAAGTCGGGAAAAGTGCTTCGATTACAGCCAGCTATGAAATTCTTTTTATGTTGGGTGCGGGTTATTCGGTCGGTCAAATTTTAGATTGGTCCAAAATGGACAGCTTGTTTTTGGGGGGAATTCTTTCTATTTCTTCGACGACAATTATCGTGCGGGCGTTTGAAGAATTGAATCTGAAAGGCAAGGGTTTTGTTTCTTTAGTTTTTGGAGTTTTGATTGTCGAAGATTTGTTGGCTATTTTGCTTTTGGTTTTACTTTCGTCTGTTGCTGTGACACAGACCTTGTCCGGAGCTGAGTTGGGTTTTTCAGCTCTGCGATTGGCTTTTTTCTTGGTGGTTTGGTTTTTACTAGGGATTTATATTTTACCGGTTTTTTTACGTCAGTTTAAGGATTATCTTTCGGATGAAACCATGTTGATCGTGTCATTGGGGTTGTGTCTGATGATGGTTATCATTGCCAGTAAAGTGGGATTTTCTCCGGCACTCGGTGCCTTTATCATGGGATCCATTCTAGCAGAAACACCAAAAGGCCATCGTGTCGAACAGTTGATTCTGCCGGTGAAGAATTTATTTTCAGCAGTCTTTTTTGTTTCGGTGGGAATGATGTTGGATATGAAGGTGATGGCCGAGTATTATCCCATTATTTTGTTGTTAACTGTGGTGACGATTATCGGTAAATTCCTGAGCACGACAGTGGGGTCAATAATTTCTGGTCGTAGTTTAAAAAACTCTGTTCAAGCGGGTATGAGTTTAGCCCAAATTGGTGAGTTCTCTTTTATCATTGCAACACTGGGGATGACTTTAAAAGTCACCAGTGGATTTCTTTATCCGATCGCAGTGGCTGTGTCAGCATTAACAACTTTGACAACTCCTTATTTGATTCAGCTCTCGGATCCTTTTTATAGTTGGATCGAAAAAAAATTGCCATCATCAGTCAAGGACACTTTGGCTGTTTATGAAACGGCAATGTCGACGAATTCAGAAGAAAATGTATTATCCCTTTTGTGGCGTGAGTATGGAATTAAAATTGTGCTTAATTCAATTGTTGTGATAGCTATTACATTGGGTATCTATCATTTTATTTTGCCAATCATCGGTGGAAGAATTGGTATTGAGGCTCCGATTGATTTGATTGCTTGCGGGTTGGCTTTGATTCTGACGGCTCCTTTTTTGTGGGCTGTTGCGGTAGGGGGGCCGGCGCATACAGCTGTATACCGAGTCACAACGGCTGAACAATTGCGTAAATTGCAAATTGGGATATCAATTTTTCGTTTTATTTTGGGGACGCTGCTTGTTGGATTTATTGTGATGCGATTCACCTCAATCTTGGCCATTTCAGGAATTGTTTTAGTTGCATTTGCCGGTCTTGGAGCCTTGATCTTTAGTCGTTTTTCAGAACCTATATACCACCGTATTGAAAGTCGATTTATTTCGAATCTCACTCAGAATGAACGCGACGCTATGGCAAAAAATAAACCTGTTGCTAAACTGGCTCCATGGAATGCCGTATTGGCAGAGTATACGATGACGGCTTATTCTCCATTAATTGCAAAAACATTACAGCAATCTCAAATCAAAGAAGAGTATGGGATTACTGTGGCTATGATTGAGCGCGGTGAGCAACGTATTTTAGCTCCGACCCGTGATGTGCTTTTGCTACCTAATGATAAATTATTTTTAATTGGAACTGATGAACAGTTGATGCAAATCAAAGAGGTCATAGAACGTCAAGCGACTGCGGAGGCCCTGCCTCCGGTTTTGGGATCATTTGGTTTAACCTCGTTGACGTTGCTTCCCACAGATCCCTTTGTAAATAAACCCATCCGCGAGTGTGGCCTGCGAGAGGCCGTGAATGGGTTGATCGTCGGTATCGAGCGCGAGGGCGAACGTATTTTAAGTCCAGACTCGGCCATGCACTTGTTGCCACGGGATTTAGTTTGGATTGTGGGCGATAAAGATCTTATTCGTGATCTTCACTCGACCGTGGTTTCGAGTTAGTCAGTTATTGTTTCTTGCGCAAGAGCCCAAGCTCCATACAAAGCTGGATTTGAAAGAGTCGTCAGAGCTATTTGAGGCACAGGTTGCTTCCGTTCAGTGCACCATTTTGAAAGCAGACTGAAAGTGTTATCAAGAAAATAGGAAGCTGCATTTGTGAAACCTCCGGCGAGTACAAAATTTTGAGATTCAAAAACTAAATTTAAATTATAAATAAATTGAGCTAAATGAAGTGAATACAAGTTGAACTGTTTCATAACGATAGGGTCCTGTAAGGAAGCCATTTTTAAAATATCTAACATGGAGATTTCGGGTTGAAAAAGCAGTTCACGGGTTTTAGTTAAAAAATGTGAGCCTGCAATATAACCCTCTGCACACCCTGCGTTTCCACAAGCGCACCAGGTTTCAAGGGCCTGTGAATTTAAAATCTGATGTCCGATTTCGGGGTGTTGATTTTGACTCGTTCGAAATATTTTTCCATTATTAATAATTCCAACACCTAAACCTGTGCCCAGAGCAATCATAGCAAGTGATTGTTTGCCTTTGAATTGACCGACTTTGAATTCGCCCATCACGGCACTTGCGGCATCATTTTCTAGAGCGACTGGAATATTCAGAAGTTTGCTCATTTCTTCTTGAATGGGAGCATGGCCCCAATTTAAATTTGTTGGATTTTGAAGTTTTCCAGATTGGGTGTCTAGCGGTCCAGCGCAAGCAATTCCGCAAGACTGAATATTAGGATAGAGACGAAGATAATCGTTCGCCAAAATTTCCAAAGCGGCTTTCCCATGGTTCCAAGAACTTGTTGGTGTTGGAACAGTTTTTTGATTTAGGAGGGTTCCTGTGGCATCAATGACTGCAGCTTGAATTTTTGTGCCACCAATATCAAAACAAAGAGTCTGCATTAAAAGAGCTTTCATTGTGCGTTTGGTTGAGACTTTCATAAATCTCAACTAATGGTCCAAAATTAAGTCCTCCAAAATTTTTTTCTAAAATGGGAATCAAATTATCCAAGCGTTTTTTTCCTTCACGCGAGAGCATCAGAATTTTTTTTCTAAGATCCTTGGGATCTGATGCAATAAAAATACACTTCTTTTTTTCTAGTCGCTTTAGTATTTGAGTCAGCGAGCTTGGTTGCATCGAAAGAGAATTGGCTAAAGTCTGAGCTGTACACCCTGGAAGATCTTTGAGCTTTCCCAATACCACCCACTGCATTAAACTCAGATCATAATCTTTTTCAAACTCTAGGTTAAGATCTTGAAGTTTGCGTGCAATCGAAATCAAATTAGACAGGCCGGTTGAGTCAAAGTTCACTTGTTTTTCTCCGCATTGAGTTGGACTATTTTTTTTAATAGCAAAGTGATTTCACTTTGACGTTCTAAAAAATACTTTGCATGTGAAAGTTTCTTTTTTCCAATTCGAACACTAAAAATACGTTCATCAGGCAAACTAAAAATATCTTCATCAGTATCATCATCGCCAACATACAATGCTCGAGTGGCGCCGGTTTCAAGCATCAATTCCATTAATGCAATACCCTTATGAGGTGCTCCCATGGGAATCAAATTCAATACCGATTTACCCATAATTAGTCGCGGTGAATTCTCGAGTGTGCTGACTATTTGAAGGAGCTGACTTTTGGCTTCTTTTTTGCGTCGACACTTACGATAGTGAAGGGCTAAAGAAAATATTTTATCCTCAACTTCAATTCCATCGATAGGGTTGCTTTCAAGTATTGATTCAAAATGCTCTTTCCATTGGGCGGTAATTCCTTGAGCTTTTTTTATTCTGTTGGCTTGAGATTTTAATCCTTCGAGTCCATGGTTTCCGACAGTAAACTTCACTGAATCGGGAAGTCGTGTATTCAAATCATCACGGCTTCGGCCAGAAATAACAGCAACAGGGACTAGTGCGCAAATTTTTTTCAATAGACTTTCAGTCTGTGAATTCATGTTTGCGGCACCCGGATCTCGAACAATCTTTGCCAGTGTCCCATCAAAATCAAAAGCATAAAGAGTCTTTGTGAATGAAAGAGCTTCTAAAAGTTTAAGTGGTGTTGTTCCTAAAAAATGTTTCATAGCGAGGGGAATAATGGGTTAGAGAATTTTCCGCGCTTGCGCATACGAGCGGCATCAAGCAGCATGCGTCCAGCCCAGCGAAAGACATTGTACTCTTGAATATAGAATCGCATGCTTTTCATGCGAGCCACTTGTTCAGGTACAGGCATCACTAAGGCCAGTCGAATTGCTTCAGCACATTGATCAATATTATAAGGATTGACCACAATGGATTCAACAAGCTCTTTTGCAGCGCCAGCAAATTGACTGAGAATAAGAACGCCATTGTTATCATCTCTTGCAGCAATAAATTCTTTAGCGACAAGATTCATTCCATCGTGAAGGCTGCTGACAAAGCAAAAATCAGCAGCTCTGAAGTAGGTTGTAACTTCGAAAGGTTGATGATGTCGCACGCGAAGGGTAATCGGCTTGTATGTTTTGCTGCCAAATTTTTGATTGATTCGAGCGGCTTCTTTTCGAACAATGTTTTCGAAATTTTGGTACTCAGCAATCGACGAACGAGACGGGGCACCAATTTGAACAAAGCAGAGTTTCCCGAGGAGTGTTGAATCAATTTCTAAAAGTCGTTCCACAGCATAAAATCGCTCAAGAATACCTTTTGTGTAATCCAAACGATCAACACCGATTCCAATTTTAGCATCAAAGGGCAGTTGATTGTCTTGGCAGACCTGCAGGCGGCAAAGTGGTATAGTGGGTTGTTTGTTTAAATCTTTAAGCGGCCATTCGATAGAGATGGGGTAATTGCGAACAGCTGTTTTTGAACCGTTATAAGAAATAGTTGAAGTGTCGCGATCAATTCGACTTTCTAAGAAACGATCAACTGTGTCAGTAAAATTATTGCAATGAAAACGAGTGTGAAATCCCAGAATATCGCTTCCAAGAAGTCCATCTAGAATACGTTCTCGCCATGGACAAATTCCAAAGGCTTCGGGATTAGGCCAGGGAATATGCCAAAAAGTAATGACTGTTGCATTGGGTAATTTTTCTTTGATGAGGCGAGGAACCATTGCTAGGTGGTAGTCTTGGACCAAAATGACAGGGTCTTCTGTTTTACACTCTTCGATGACGGCATTGGCAAATTTTTCATTAACTGCTAAATAACATTTCCAATCATCGCTCCGAAAAATAGGACGTGTGTGAGCGATGTGACAAAGTGGCCATAGACCTTCATTTGAAAAACCATAATAGTAGCCAAGCTCTTCTTCTTTAGTTAGCCAAACTCGCTTTAAATTATAAGATGGATTTTCGGGAGGCACTTGAACAATTTGCGAACTGTCTACGACGTCAGCGTCAGCAGTGCCACTGCCATGCGCAACCCATGTTCCGCTGCAAGCGCGCATGACGGGTTCAAGTGCTGTGACTAAACCGCTTGCGGGACTTTGAATTTCAATTTTGTTGTCGTGATGCATGTGAATATAGGGTTCTCGGTTTGAAACAATAATGACTTCTTCGCCGGCAAGATCATTTTTTAGAACGTCACGCAGTGTTTGAGCTGACCAACTGATTTGGGCTTCATCGCGACTGAAGTGTTCACGATCACGAAATAATGTACGAATTTCGCGAACAATGGGGCGTAGTTCGGGTGCAACATTTCGAATATCTGGTCGATGTATTGTGAGCATAGAACGAATTCCTTTGATCCACCCCAACCAACTCAGTTGTGCAATAAGAACTGTTAGGACTGAGATCACTAAAGCAAGAAGAATAAAAAATAGAAACACGTAGTTCTTGGTATCTGCGGTTCGTCGTTGTACAAAACTCATGTCATGAACTAAAATAAGATAGGACCCTTGAGAGCCAATCAAGGCATATGAAACATGCAGCGGACCAGAGGCGAATTCTAAAATTTTTGGACGGAGTTCTGATGTTTGTACCAAAGTAACACAGCGGATAGTTGTAGGCATTTGTGGAGAAGCAATCATTTCTGAATTATTAGCACCACAATACGCAATGGCAAAAAGTCGTTCATCTTGTGTTGCTCGCGAAAATAAGTCCTTTAAGCGTAACTTTTGCTGCGCTGAGTTTTGTATTTCTGTTGAGAGGACTGCTTCGCTGAGAGTATTGGCGACTAAAGAGGAGCGAATTTCCAAATCTCGTGAAAACCATTTAAGGGTTAATTTATCTATAAGAGGCACTGTGAAATAGGCAACAAAACTCAGGGTTAGAATTAAGGGCAAAATAAAACGTAATGATAATCGCATGGCAACAACATAGCAGAAACAACTTTGATATTAAACTAAATTCCGCTAGAATGTTTTAATGTATAATTATGGACTTATCGGAAACTGTCAAATCGCTGCTTTAGTTAACAAAAGTGCCTCGATCGATTGGCTTTGCTTGCCGCGTCCAGATAGCCCTCCGGTATTTGGAAAATTGCTTGATCCCGATGGTGGAGAGTTCTCGCTGACGTTGGATAATCAACAAAGTGCTGAGCAACGATACTTGCCGAATACAAATATTTTAGAAACTATTTTGAAGGATCAATCAGGAGCTTCCGTACGAATTTTGGATTTTTGTCCGAGATTTTCGCAGTATGGCAGGACCTTTCGCCCACAATCTTTATTTCGAATTGTTGAACCGCTATTAGGGACGGCAATGCTTAAAGTGCGATGTGTTCCGATCTCTGGATGGGATAAGCAAGCAGCTCGAATGGTGCGAGGGAATAGTCATTTGCGTTTTGATATTCGTGGTGAGAGTTTACGCCTGACAACAAATATGTCGCTGACTTATTTGATTGATCAAATTTCAATTCCAGTCAGCGAAAAAATTTATTTTGCTCTGACTTGGGGCGGAGGTATTGACGAAGATCTGAGTGAAGTCAGCGAACGCTTTTATAGAAATACTTTACAGTACTGGCGGCATTGGGTGCAGCACTGCTCTATTCCGACTTTGAATCAGAAACAAACCATTCGTTCAGCACTTATTTTAAAATTGCATTGCTATGAAGATACCGGAGCGATCCTGGCAGGTCTTACAACCAGTTTACCTGAAGAGTTCGGGGGCGAGCGCAATTGGGATTATCGATTGTGTTGGCTTAGAGACTCCTATTTTGTTTTATCGGCATTTCATCAGCTGGGTCATTTTGAAGAGATGGAAGGGTTTTTAAAGTATTTGACTCAATTGGCTCTCAAAATTTCACCTGAAGATGATCGATTGCGGCCGGTGTATAAATTGGATCAGTCATGGTCACTTCCTGAAGAGAGCTTAGAGAATTGGGAGGGGTATCGAAACTCAAAACCTGTTCGACAAGGGAATCAGGCGGCGGAGCATGTGCAGAACGACGTTTATGGTGAAATGATTTTGACATTGGCACCTATATTTTTTGATGAGCGTTTTGATCATTTACGAACTCAAGAAACGCAAAATTTAATGATACGCTTGGCGGCATTAGCTGCAGCCAGCATCAGTAAACCAGATGCTGGCTTATGGGAATTGCGCAACGGTTGGAAGGAGCATTCTTTTACAAACTTAATGTCTTGGGCGGGACTTGAGCGCATTACACGCATTCAAAATTTGGGTTATTTAAAAGACTCGACATTTCCATTTCAAGAGCATCTTGATCGAGCTGAAAAATCAATTTATGCATCCGTGGTTGATGGTTCATTGCGAAATGGACCCAAGGATTCGAGTTTTGACTCTGCATTGCTTCAGCTTCCTCTTATTCGTTTTCCTGATAAAGAGCTTGCCTTGAAGACTGTTCATTCAGTTTCTGAAAGTTTAATTTTTAAATCTAAAGACGAGGAGTTTCCATCATTTTTATATAGGTATTCCCGCAAGGATGATTTTGGTGAACCCAAGTCCTCATTTCTAATTTGTTCTTTTTGGTTGGTGCAAGCATTTGTCGAAGTTGGTGAACTCGAAAAAGCCAAACAGGTCATGGCAGATTTGCAAAAATCAGCCAATAATTTGGGGTTGTATTCTGAACATTTTTGCCCACGAACAAATACGCAAAGTGGAAATTTTCCACAAGCGTATTCGCATGTTGGTCAAATTTTAGGAGCATTTGCGATTAGCCCTCCATGGAAGGAAATCCTTTAATGAGGGTGAATCGCTTCGCGCTCATTGGCTGGTTTAGAAATATCAGAGAGAGCTTTTTCAATTTGAATCGGATTGGCGCTGGATTGAGCTAAATCCCCCAGTGAAAGAATTCCCACCAAGCGTTTTTGTCGATTCAGTACGGGAAGCCTGCGCACTTGATTCTCGCCCAAGTTGTGACTGACCTCGTCCGTGGATTGGTCTTCGTAGCAATACAGAACATCTTTTGACATGACATCACGAGCATAAGTGGTGTTTGGATTTTTTCCTTCTGCTGTGGCGCGCACGGCAATATCACGATCAGTCACCATACCGATCAAGCGATCATTCTCGGCAATAGGCATCATACCAAAATCTCTATCCCGCATTCTTTTTGCGATTTCAGTTAACGTCATTGTTGGATTACCAAGCTCTACGTTTTGGGACATGCATTCTTTTACTAACATGAGTTCCTCCGTTGTCGTTAAATTTTGATTTAGCAATAAATAGACCTTGTTATTTATTGCCAGCATCCCGTGAATTGCATTTGATTCACTGAAACTAAAAAAAGATGGGGGAAAATGTCTCGTTTTAAGACATTTGTTTCAGATGGATTGGGGCTTAACCGATAGTGTTTTATGCGTCGACTGATTTTTTTTACACTTCTTATAATTACAAATATGTCAGTGGCCACTTCGTCGATACCAGATGATATCTGCAGCTCTCGAAATGATCCTGCTCGTAATTTGAATATGTATGAAAAAGTAGTTCATTGGTTTTTTGAACCAAAAGGTATCAGTGTTCAGGAGGCCAAGTTTATTGCGAATCATCCGCAAATTGCCAAAGAGTTAAAAGAATTTGGTGAAATTTCAAGTGCTCATGCCCATATTTTTTGTCAACCGCGACTTCGTAAAAATAAATCTGATCTTGAAAATTCAGAAGCCGATGCTTTGAGGCATTTTGTATTTTCAACATTGGCCGTGTATTTTCACGGTGAAAAGGGATCTCAATTTTTGATGGCTCACGAGATCAAGGGCGGACACACATTAACTCGAGATGATGCGATGGATTTTACAAATAATCGACACGGAGAGCAATTCGCGAATGAGCTTCTTCAGCAGAAGAACAAACTCACTAAAGAAGAGGTCAGTTATCGTGCCCTTGACAGAGGTGTGCAGTTACTGCGGAAAGGTCAGTTATCTTTGATTGAGAAAGTGCGGGCTGGGCCTTGTAAAAACCTAACCTCAAAAAAAGGGTCTGATCTTCGGAATCTTATCGAATCGCATCGAAAAAGTTTCGATAAAACTCTTCAAGTATGCCTTGAAAAAGGCCGCGGTTACGCCATGTGTGGCGTTCGTTCGCGTTGAATTTTAGCCCCAAAAAAAATAGAACTTTGGGGTGAAATGGAAAATGTCATTTTATTTTAACCGAACAATTTCATTGTATAAGCTTGGCAGACTAGACTTTTAGTTTAACTGGCATTGCTGTTGCTATCGAGGATAGCAGAAGAAAAAGACAATCCAAAAATAAGGAGGATATTATGTCTAATGCAATAGAGCGTTGGTTCGATCGAAAAAGTGTGGGTCCATTTCGTGATTTTTCTGATATTCAAGAATCTTTTGATCGGCTGTTTTCAGAAGTGTCCAATTTGAAGCGATCTAGTGGAATGCCGAGCATGTCGTTTGTTCCTTCTTGTGATATCACAGAAGATGGAAATAAGTTTATCATGAAATTTGATATGCCCGGAGTGACGCGGGATCAGATTCGTGTCGAAGCGGATAAGGACATACTAACGATTCATGCTGAGCGTAAAGAAGAAAAAAAATCAGAATCTAAGAAAAAGTATCTTTCAGAAGTTTACTATGGATCGTACACACGCAGTTTTAATTTGCCGGGATTGGTTGATGAAAAACAAATTGATGCTAAATTTGAAAATGGAGTTCTGACTGTTGTGGTTCCCCGAACGGATATCGCACAAGCAAAGCAAATTCCAGTTCATTAGATATTCAAGTAGGTAACAACCTCAGTTAATTCCAAAATGACCACATATAAGAATTGGCATCAAAATCAGTGGGTGGTGTGTCACTGGCCGTAGAGAGCGATCGAACTCCACCGGGCCAGGAGTGACCACCACCAAAAACAATTTCATTTACAGAATCAAAAATATCTATTGGAGACACCACGCAATTAGTAACTGGAGCACTAGGATTGCCCCCATTTGAAACCGTTGTGTACTTGTAACATGTCGTCGTTGGCGTCACAATTTCGGTTGTTGCTGCAGCTGTTAAATTATTTCTCGCTAGCCAATCTGAAATGGTGGAAGCGACAGAATAGAATGGAGTCTCTGATATTCCGGTACCAAGCCCACCGCCAATGGGATAATTACGATCATTGTTAATATGAATATGCAATATCGGGATGGGATTGGTTGGCGAGCATGTATAATACTGATTCGAGTTGGAATCAAATTCTCCGGAGGCTCCGCCCACAGCGGCAATTCCATCAATGCGATCAGATAAAGCGCAGGCTAAACGATGAGACATAATTCCACCGTTTGAAAAACCGGTGGCAAATATTTTTGAGGTATCAATTGAAAAGTTAGCTTCTAAATCATCCAAAACATGGCGGGTGAAATAAACATCGTCCGTGTTATTGGTTTTAGCAGCCCCACAGCAAGCGCCGCCATTAAATGTTTGAATAACGCCACTGCCTTCGGGGTAAGCCACATAAAATTTTTGAGCTTGCGCCAGCTTATTTAACATGCTGATCGATGCATGATTCATGGCTGATCCACCACCGCCATGAAAAGCCAGAACCACAGGGTGTGGACCAGTGGTTGAGCCAAAATTAGGAGTGTACAAACCATAACTTCGGGTGCCCTGACCACTGACGGTTAAGCTTCTGTTGATCATCGTTCCACTGACTTGAACTGTTATTTGACTTGAGTGGGTCAAATACGTTCCAGTAATAACTGTCGCGCCTTCAGAAACTCCAACAACTGTGGCATTGCTCACCGTGGCCACTGAAGATTGCGATGATGTCCATGTGATAGCTGTCGGGGCAACATAACTGGGGAAGAGATCAGAGGTTGAGGCCTTCAATGCAGTAAAAATATTAATTGTCTGACCGACGCCAATCAGAGTGCTGGTTGTGGGTTCAAACCAAAACAGAGTTGAATTGCTGTTATCAGTCCCTGTGGTCTCCGTATCGGCATTTTTACAAGCACCGAGACACATCACCAAAATACATAAATAAAGGCGAGCCCGAGTTTTCATAAAATGCATTTACCGTCGGTGTTTGAGTTGTTTTGGAGGAGGTTCATCCATATCATCGTCGTCATCCATCACGGGCTCAATTAATTCCAAACCCATTTGCTGACGCAGATCATTCAACAGGGCGATACCAATATCTTCGATATTCAAATCTTTGCCATCAAGCCCCTCGGCAATCTGTTGTTTGGTCACCATTTCTTCGGTTACTTTTCCAGTTATAATGTTTCGGGCACGGACTTTGAATTTTTCATTTGGTGTTGTCATAGATGTTCAATCCTCTGCTTTGATGTTCAGTGTATTTCATGACCTGGTCAATGTCGAAATGCGTACAGTAGTTATTAAAAAGGACTTCAACTGTGCTGTTTCATTAGGTAGTTCGAAATCTAATGATGGCAGGATACAATTTACACCTAATTTTATTCTTGGATTTTTTTTCTGAATAGTTGTTAAAATAGTATGAATATCCCCAATACGAATATTTTCTGCAATGGTGGAAAATAAAATTTCACCGTTCGGGCTTAAGCATTGAACGCAATTATTCAAAAAATCTGTTAAATCATTTTCAATTTTAAAAACAGATTTTTCTCTTCTGTAAAAAGAAGGAATATCGCAAATAATTAAGTCATACTTTATGTTTTTGCTGACGGATTGTTCAATAAAATGAGGGCTATCGCGACATAGAAATTTCGTATTGCGAGTGTCCAGAGCGTTTAAATCAAAATTAATTTTAGCTATTTTGAGTTGCTTTTGATTATTCTCTACAATTGTCACTTGATTAGCGTTCCCCGAAACAGATGATAATGCGGCACTAGAATAGCCTGCGAACAAAATTAAAACATTTTTGGCATCTGTGTTTTTTAAAATCCAATTTCTTTGAAGTCTTTGATTTAAATGAACAGTAGGAATGATTTTTTCGTTCAGGGTTAATGCAAACTGAATGTTACCTTCCCTGGCTTCATTTTCGATGCTTGGTATTTTTATATTAATACAGAGTTGTTGTTTGTTTGCTCCATTTAAATTGATAACTAAGGGCTTATTGTATATTTCTGAAAGCCTTGTGAACCTTTTGAGTTTTTCTTGATCCCAATTATCTTTAAACCAATTTAAAACGAGAATGTCTCCATATTTATCAATGCTGTAGTCTAATTTGTTTTTTTCATCCAGCACGTTGGCGAGTCTAAAACATTGGTGCCTATCCGCATTTGAAAATAATCGCATTCTGCGATCCCATTCAAAAAAAACGCGTGCCAGTTGACTGTCTTCAAGAATTTCTAAATTTTCAAAGTAAATTGGGGGTTTTGATTCAATTATGGTTCCATTTGGAAATTCAATGGATCTATTATGAAGGCATAGAAATGGGTATCCAGCGCCCTCATACAAACTATCGCCGAGAATGGGAATTTCTGCTTGTTTTGCATGAATTCGAATTTGATGATTTCGACCCGTATGAGGTTTTGCAATCCAGAGCTCAAAATGACTTCTTTTTTTCGAAAATACCAAATCAGTAGAAGCTTCTAATTCCTTCCCCTTATGAATGATCGTTTTATCAATATAAAAGGAATCTTTTTTAGATTTAGATTTTGTAATAAACCAATATGTTTTAAAGACTTGTCTGTTGAAAAAATACTCTGCATATTTTTTTGCAGATTGGACAGATTTTCCAAAAATCATAACTCCGGTGGTCGTTTGATCTAATCGATGAATGATATGTAATTTTCTATTGAGTTGTTTTTCAAATATTTCAATAAGTCCATCTTGAATAGCCGTAGAATGTTCTATTTTAGAGTCATTGGTATGAGCATTAAATCCATAGCATTTATCAATAGCAATAATATCATCATCTTCAAACAGAATCGAAAGCAGAGGATCTGGTAACCTCAGAAAGTTCATTAATTCTCCGTTAAGCGGGTACAACTATTGACTGCATGTCATTGAAAGTATGTAATAGATTTTATGAAAACTCTAGTCATTCTCATCATATGATTCAAATTTACATAGATGCTGACGCCTGCCCGGTGAAAGAAGAAACCTATAAGGTGGCTGCTCGTTACCAAATTAAAACCTATGTTGTCGCTAACCAATATCAAAAAGTACCCCTTGATTCTTTGGTTGAAATGAAAGTCGTGTCTAATGACTTCGATGCCACTGATGATTGGATTGTAAGTCAGGTCACGAACAGGGATATTGTGATCACCACTGATATTTTATTGGCTGAACGTTGTGTAAATAAACAGGCACGAGTTATTAGCCCCAAAGGCACCGAGTTTACTGAAGATAATATTGGATCAGCTGTTTCAAATCGCGAACTGATGCAAAACTTAAGATATACAGGTGATGTACGAGGCGGCCCGGCAGCGATGGATAAAAAAGCTCGCTCGCAATTTTTAGGCAAGCTGGATCAGGTTATTCAGTCTCTGAAAAAAAAATAGTTATTTAGCTCGTAAACATTCTCATTTCGTTTTCATCTTCATCTGATTTTCATTCAGAACAAAAAAAATCAACTTGCTTTACAATTTTTTGTCGAAAAATTAGATTCGCTGCAATTGATTAACCATTAACAGGTGAGGAAGAATAGACATGAAAAAAATAATGACTCTAGCAGCATTGGTTTTTGTTTCGGCATTGGCTCAAGCGGCAACATTTACGATTTATACGGATCGTCCAACAGCTCGTGTACAACATGTAGCAGATCTGTTTAAGGCTCAAACAGGATTAAGTTCAGTAATAGTAGAATTGCCTTATAAGGATCTTTTACAAAAATTGAAGACCGAGGGGGATTCATCACCGGCGGATGTGATTTTTACAAAAGATATCGTGTATCAGGCTGAATTGGCTAAGTTGGGTTTTTATCAACCGATGAATATGAATAAGATTTCTTCTGTTGTGGATCGTTCTATGCGAGACACCAATAACCTTTGGACTGCCGTGACATTCCGGGCGCGGACATTGGTATATGATCCCAATGTGACAGACGTTAGTTCGATTGAAAAATATGAAGATTTGGCAAAACCCGAGTGGGCTGGGCGACTGTGCCTTCGCACATCGAATAATAGCTACAATGAGACTTTGGTGGCGAGCTTTATTCATCGTTTAGGCTATAACGAAGCGCGATCGGTGTTGACAGGTATGGTTGCGAATTTAGCGACTGATGTGAGCAAGAGTGATACGGCTCTGTTAGAGAATATTGCTAATGGTATTTGTGATGTGGGTTTGGCGAATCACTATTATTTAGCGCAATTGGTTGCTCAAAAACCAAATTTTCCAGTGCGCTTGAAGTTCTTGGATCAAAATGGTCGTGGCGTTCATGTGAATGGTTCTGGAGTTGGTATTGCAAAAACATCAAAGAGCGTGGCAGCTTCTCAGAAGTTTATTGAATTGTTGATGACGGATAGCGTGCAAATTTATTTATCAGAAGCTCACTTTGAGTATCCCGCAGCGACGCACTTGTTGCCAACATCTTTAATTAAAGAGTGGGGAACATTCAAGTCGGATAAAGCAAACTGGACTGAAATTGGTTTAGAAGCTGAAAAAGCAAAGAAATTGGTAAAAGAAGTTGGATACCTCTAGTTCCCTGCGAACGAATTTTAATTTTAGCAAATCTATTTTGACCTCAGTGCTTTTGCATGGAGGTCTTTTTGCTTTTTTTATTTTTCAGATTCATCAGACATCTCAGCAATCTGAATTACCGATTGGTATCGAAGTTTTCTTTCCCCAAGAGTCAAATCCTATTTTTGAAGTTCAGCAGAAACCGGATCGTCACATTCAAAAGGTGAAAAAAATAGAATCAGAGAAGGTCGTAGTACCCACACCCGCAGAACAAAATCAAGTCGCAAGGACCAGTGAACAAGTGGTGACAGGGCGTGAAGGTGTTGCTAACGGCATCGAAGTCACTGCTGAGGTTCGATATATTTATGAATTGAAAAAAATGCTGGAGCGAAAAAAGATGTATCCGCAAATGGCAAAATCCATGGGACATCAGGGAGTAGTTCAGGTGCAGTTTGTGATAGATCGCGCTGGAAAAATTCTAAGTCACGAGTTGCTTAAAACATCGCATCCATTGTTGAATAAGGCGGCCTTGGATTTGATTCGAGCCATTGATGGTCAAAAACCGTTCCCAACCGAAATCAGTAAATTGACGTGGAAGATTTCTGTTCCTATAGAGTATTCCCTTCACTAAGAGGCTTCCATGTTTTATCAGTTGTATTTGACAATTATTTTTTTTACCGGGATTTATAGTTTTGCACAAACTGAAATGGATACTGTGCGCATTCTGGGAACAACCTCACAGAATGAAATTTCAAAGCCCCATTCCGCTCATATTGTTTCGAAGGATACAGTCGAGCAGCAGCAGCAAACGGATGTGAATCGGGTTCTGAAACAAGTTCCTGGCGTTTATGTTCAAGAAGAAGACGGGTTAGGATTACGTCCTAATATTGGTCTTCGGGGAACTCATCCCCATCGCAGTCGTAAGGTTGTCATTCTGGAAGATGGTGTGTTGATTGGTCCAGCTCCGTACTCGGCACCTGCAGCGTACTACACTCCATTTATGAGTAAAATAGAATCATTAGAAATTTTTAAAGGATTAGCCAGCGTCTCTTATGGACCGAATTCTATTGGTGGAGCGATCAATTACATCACGCGCAGCATTCCGGCCGATTCTTCTCGAGAATTTGAATTTTCAGTGGGAACTTTTGATTTTAAAAAAATACGAGCGCTTATCAGCCAAGTATGGACAGGTAATTCATTTTTGTTGGATGCCACATCGATTCGAACAGAAGGGTTTAAAAAAATTGATTTTGGCGATTCCAGTGGTTTTAAGAAAAATGATATTCTATTCAAAGGAAAACATATTCTAAGCGATCATCTTCAGCAGCAACTCAGTTGGAAGATCAGTTTTGCTGATGAAAATTCAGATGAAACGTACTTGGGATTATCGCTAGAAGATTTTGAAATAAATCCCTATCGGCGTTATGCAGCGTCGCAAAAAGACAATATGGTTTGGGATCACAAGCAGGTCGAATTGACCTATCAGCTCAACCCTTCTGATAATTTGGGTTTGTGGACGACATTGTATTACCATTCGTTTCATCGTAATTGGTCCAGATTAAATCAATTTGCAGGGGCGGGAGCGCCTAGTATTTCCGATGTTTTGCAAAACACTGAAACTCCGGCTAATCAATTGTATTATGGTGTTCTAACTGGCCAAGCAGATTCGTCAGGGGCGGATGATCTGATTCGAGCCAATAACAATCGTTATTTTTATTCAACGGGATTGCAAGTGGGGTCCGTGTGGTTTTCAGAGACTAAAAATTGGTCCCATCAAATCAAGCCTGGATTTCGGTTGCATGAAGATCAAATCAAGCGGCGGCACACTGAGGATCGATTTTTAATGCGTTCTGGAAAAATGATTTCAGATGGAAATGGTTCTGCGGCATCCACAACCAATACCGATACATCAACGGCTCAGACACTGACCTTTGAAGATGAAATTAGCCGTGGTGATTCCAAGGTCAAGATTGCCTTTCGGTATGAAAATGTTAGCTATAAAACCTGGGATGAGGTGACCGATATCCAAACCCAACGAAGTGAATCAGCATTTGTACCCGGCATTGGATATTTTCATCAGATTTCAGATCGATATTCAGTATTCAGTGGTTTGAATCAAGGTGTAACTTTGGTTGGACCCAATGATCAAGAAAGTCAAATACCAGAAAAATCCATCAATCTGGAAGTTGGACTTCGTCATCAAAATAACGATCAGGACTTTTTTGCAGAGCTGATCTATTTTCAATCGGACTATGAAAATATTAAAGGGACGTGTTCTTTTTCATCAGGATGTAATTCTTTGCAATTGGATTCGGAATTTGACGGTGGCCGAGCAAAAGTTTCTGGTTTTGAAAGTCGCTTAGCTAAATTATACTCGTGGGACAACATTCATTTTCCGTTGGCTTTTAATTGGACAGTCACTCGGGCTAACTTTGATTCGGAATCAGTTTCAGCAAATCCAGAGTGGGGAATTGGAACAATAAAAAAAGGGGATCCACTGCCTTATGTTCCCAAAGCCAATTACAGTTTTAGTTTGGGAACTCAGTACAAGCGTTATTCACAAGAGTTTATTTTCAACTGGACCGGAGAAATGTATGATCAGTCGGTTGAAGCAAATCGTCAGATGATACCTTCGCAGGGTGTTGTGGATTGGTCTGGAAAATTTCAATTCCAAGTCAACAGTCAGATTTATGCCCGAATTGATAATATATTGAATCGTCAGTATCTGGTTTCACTGCGCCCCTTTGGAGCTCGTCCCGGAAAAGAGAGATCCTTTCAAGTGGGAATTAAGCACAGTTTTTAACGTGATCGTTGAAATGGATGGGACAGCATCTTTAGAAATGATTTATTAAAAGGATCACTTAGGCCAAATTTCAGATTCGGGATATTTTTTGACAGCATCAAAGTCCCCCCAAGCTGATCCCAAATAGCCAAGGTCACACCAAAATTTTTATCATAATGTTCGCTTTTCTTTGAGTGATGAATCTGATGTTGCAAGGGGCTTATAACGATGTGTTCTAGCCAACCAAAGCCTAAACGAATATGACTGTGTCGTAAATTGGCGCCGATCAAGTTAAAAGTGAACCCCAAGCCATTCACACCCAGAATTGTCCAAATACTCATAACACTGCCAAATAAAAAAATAAAAACTCCAGAAGAAATTCCTAAACTAAGACTATTTCTGAGAACGGCTAAAACTGATTCGACAGGATGGGCTCGATAAAGCGTGATGGGGGTCAGAATGCGAGCACTGTGATGAGTCTGATGGAATTTCCACAATAAGGGAATCCGGTGCATCAGAAGATGTTGTAGAAATCGTAAAAGATCATCAAAAATAAAGGCCGCTACTGAGAAAATAAGAATACTCCAGTAGCCGGTTGAAAAATACTGAGATGAATAGTCATCTGTGCTTTTGAATAAGGTTTGAGATGTCCATCGTGAAATCAGAAAGCTGCATTCAATTAACGGAACCACTAAAACCGTTTTAAAGACACCATTAAAAATATAAATAAAATAGTCTTGTTTGGTTGAGCGATTCCACCAATAGTTTTTTTTAAAAATCCAGGATTTTATTAAAGCCCATGTTGGGCGGCCTGGAGAGCGCGATAGAAAAGCAAAAATAAATAGAACCAGCAGGTTCGATAGAATATTAATATGATACAAGCGGGATGTGGGCTCATCAAACTGAAATAGAAAATCAAAACTTTTTAAAAACGGGTTCATAAAATGCAACATAACCATTCTTCGCTGGATCGGCTATGATTTTTGCAAAATTATCAATTCGCTTTCATTTTGCCCCTATTTCTAATGGAAACTTGTCAGCTCTTGGGTTCTTCATTAAAAAGAATTTTCAAACTAGGAGATTAAGATGACTCTAAGATTTCAAATTGTGATTCTGATATCGACGGCCATTCTTTTTTTTACAGGGTGCAGTGATTTTTTCAGTTCGGATAAGACATCAAATTCTCCACAGACTCCAAGCGCTCCCAGCGGACAAAGTTTACCCGAGGATTTACTCCATCCAAACGAAGGTGAGTTTTCCGAGAAAAAATTACTGGCGAATTTGGGATTGAATGTTTTTGCAAAACAGGCACAAAACCTTGCAGTGCAAGTTCCGGCATTGAAGTACTCACTAGAGGCCTACTGTACAGCTCTGGAAAGTGGTGAAGAAGCAGTCCCTCAAAAATCTGATGTTGTGCGTGACTGGCAACGGGTTATGATTGCATTGCACACTATTGAGGGCGCACCATTTGGTCCTTATATTAATCGGGGGCGTTTTATTGCGGATTATTTATATTCGTGGCCATTTCTGAATACCTGCGGAATCGATCAGAATGTTTACAGTTGGTTCCATCAACAAAAACCCAAGGCACAAGAATTATTTTATAATTTACGCGGTCTTGCTGCGATTGAGTATCTTCTTTTCGAAGACTCCTTGATGAGTCGTTGCAATATCGTGGCACAGCCTCAGATGCAGCAGTGGAATAATCAGACAACCGCCCAGAAAAAACGCCAACGCTGTGAGTGGAGCTTACAGCTGATGACAGATATTGATGAAAAAGCAAAAATCTTGTATTCCGATTGGTCCACCAGTGGAGGCCATTACACAGCACAAATGGTTTCAGCTCAAATTTTTACAAATGAAAAAGAAGCTCTTAATGCCATCACGGATGCGCTTTCAAATATCGAAAAATTGAAAGACCTGAAATTAGGACGTCCATTGGGACGCCATAAGGACTGTGATGATGTCAGTTGCGCTAAAGATGTGGAGCATATTTATTCGGGATTCTCGCTTCAGGCGGGTGAAGCTCAGTTACTGGGTTTTAAAGCCATTTTTTTTGGTTCTTCCAGTTCGAGTGCCAAAGCATTTGGATTTGATGACATGCTGATTCAACATGGCCGACAGGATGTCGTGACAAGAATGGATTTGGCTTTAGATAAAGCCATCGCTTCAATCAAGAATGCTCAAAATAATGGTCATCTTAAAGATCAAATTGAAAACATGAATCCGATGGATTGCAAAGAATCAACCAGTGATCGTCGGTTAGTTGAGATTTGTGCGGTACATGCGGATATTCGAGATGTGGCTTTTATTTTTAAAACTGAAGTGCTCACGGCGCTGTCATTACGAGCTCCACCGTTGCAACAAGGTGACAACGATTAGTATTTAAAAGTTTTTAGGGTCCCTTGTGCAGATAGCAGTGGAATCTTAATTGATCGGATTCATTCTCGGTATAACCATACGAGTTTAAATCCATAAAAACCTCCTGAATATTTTTATCATGATATAGAATATTCATATTAAAATTAAGTTTTTGAGAAGGCCCGTTCTTCACCAGTGGTCTGACGTGTCTATAAAAAGTATAGACCTCTTCATTGGGATCTTCACTTGATGTTTTAAGCAAATAGGGTTTGTAGTTGTCGTTAGCAAGCGTCATCAATTGTTTAAAAGAGCTTTCCTTTTCGGTCACAAATATCTGTTCGTATTCAGTGCGATTATTTTTACGGTAGTGTCGTGAATGAAGAACAGTTCCTGTTAATTGAAAATCTACTAAGATGCCAAGTTGATCCATCTGAAATGCAACCTGGCAGGCCTGCCCGAGGTGCCCAATACCTTCAAACTTGACTGTTGTCATACCTGAGGCGTCAGCCTGAAAACTGGATAAAAAAAGAACGACGGTAGAAACTAAGAATAGATTCATTTTGACCTCTGAGTGTTCTTTATCAAAGCCAGTGCCACAAAAAACGGCCCAAATCTGAATGTGATTGCACTTAGATCATTTAGCTGATGAGTTTATAAGTAGATCGTCAGTCAGCTGTCTATCAGATGGACGTTTGGTCTCGTTTTGAGACGCCTGCAATCATTCAGATTCACATTAAAATGGCACTCAAGTTGAATTACAAAATTCGAGGTATTTTATGAAGACCATGATCTTTGGGACTTTGATGATTTTGAGTGTTTCTTTATTTGCGGAGACTTCAAAACCAATCGTTATTCACTTTATAGATTATAAAAATATGAATTTTTCAGAGAAAACAACTGTTTGCAATCAGTTGAAAGATCACTTTCAGCGACAAGAAGAGCTAATCTGTCTGGAATCAAATCCATTGATCACTTCACGGTTTAATTACCAAGAGCTTCAAGCGAAATATCACTTTAAAACACTTATCGATGTGGCTCGATTAAATAATAATGAAAGAACATTCGAAATTTCATATTATGGTGTCAAATCCGAGAGACATGTTCATCAACTGACAACGAAAGAAAGTGAACAGTATCTGCATTTTGAGATCATCAACAACATGAGCAAAATCAATGATCAGAATGTTTTGCATTTGAAAGGTCAAAAAATAGTTGTGGACACTCAGGATCGTGAAGCGTGTCAGAACGTTATTGAGTCTATTAAAAATTCTTCAATTCAGAGGTCCGAAAAATCGTCCCCCATTGATCAGTTGTGTGAAGCCTCCGGTCAAGTTGAAGATCGGTACAAAACGATTACTGTTTTATCACCAACTTCTGAATCTTATATTACAGAGTTTAGTCATAAAAATTTTAAAAGTACCGAAATGAGTTTGATCAATGAGACTCGGAATTTAACGTATTCTATGGTGGGTGGAATGCTTTTTTTGCTGGCGACGCCGGAATCATTTAGTCATTGGGATCGCAAAAGCATGAAAGAAGAAGGCTTTAATAAATGGAAGAACAATATCAAAGGTGGCGCTGTTGTTGATAAAGACGACGCTTTTGTTAATTATGTTGGTCATCCAGTTTCGGGTGCGGCTTATTATATGATTTCAAGGAATTTGGGTTATTCAAAACTCCAATCGTTTGGGTACTCAGTCATCATGTCGACATTTTTCTGGGAATATGGCTTTGAGGCTTTGGCAGAAAAACCTTCTATTCAAGATTTATTGAGCACTCCCATCTTAGGTTCTATTCTAGGAGAGTTTTTCTATCAGTGGTCTTTAAAAATTCATGACAATGATAAAAAACTGTGGGGTTCAAAAAAATTAGGACGGATCGCACTGGTGATGATGAATCCCGCGGGTGAATTGTCAAAAAAAATAAATAAATTTTTAAACAAACCTGCTATTAAGAACGCAAAATCTGAGATTGTTTTGAAAAAACAAAGATCGCAAGGTTTATCCAAAACTCAAAGTGGCTATATGGGATTGCAAATGAGTTTGAGTTGGTAGTTTGGTCATCTGTTCTATTTTGAGACAACTCTTAGAATTGTGTTTTTTATTTTAATATTGAATTCACACTGACCGAAAGGACAGTATGAAAAAGAGTTTTTACTTAAAAATCATGCTGGGCATTTTATTCGTACCGACAGTTTCAATGGCAAAAATCAGCGATTACTTGCCAAAAGAAGTCAAACTCAGTTCAGACGGGCTTATTACCGATACAGCAGCACTTTCTGCGAATGGATATTCTTTTGATAAAAAAGAGGGTCTTGTTGGCAAGGGAAATTTGACCTTTAAGGTTTCTAAAACGAATGAAAATGGCGATTTAGCCCTTTCAGTTATAGAAAAACAAACAGAAGTTTTTGATGAAAAGAATAAACTTCGTGATGTGCTTAATCGGGATTTGAAAATAACTCATTTCTTTTTTGATTCAAATCAAGACTTAAAATCTGTTGTTGAATGCAGTTCTAAGGCCCAGTACGAAGAGCTCAGAACTTTGGTTGTCGTGTCTGTTTATAAACGGACTCAGGACACATCTTGTATCGTAGCAACTCCTAAAGCTTGTCAGGCCTTTACGGCTAGTTTTGCAAAGAACTTTTCTGAACCCAATTTAGCAAAATTGGAAGTGAATAATGAAACATTTAATAAACTCACTCGTGTGAATCAGGAGTTTTCAAAACATGCGAACATCAATGACAACGAGTTAGATGAATTGAATTCGCGACTTTTAAACACGCACTCTGGTCGAAGTTTAATGGGGCGGTTTGTCGGGTCGCACTTTACTAATCGGACAACTCAGAAGCCATCTCATAATATGGATGGACTTATGAAAACCATGGATCAGGTTTATGATTCACATCGACTTTGTTATCAGTATAAAAATGAATTGAGTTCAAAGTACATTGAATCCAGTGCGCATGATCTCATTTTAAATCGAAAAGCAAGAGATGCTCAAACCTCGTCTATTCCTACGGCCACTCAATCTAAAGTGAAATCATCGAGATAGTTAAGGAATGTCTATTTGATATCCGCGGATTTTCGATGTTACATAGAGGTAGCAGTTCTGAAAAAGACGGAGTTTGTAATTTATGCTTAAAGTTGAAATCACTCGGGGTGACTATGTTGAAAGCACGCATCAAGTGCATGCTCGTGTCGAATCCGCAAATGGCACAGTGCTGCTGAATACTTCTAAGGATTTTGATTTTTTCCCACGATCCGCCATCAAGCCCATTCAATCCTACTTATTACTGAAGTCCGGCGCTTATGAAGGGCTTAATTTAGATTTACGTCATCTGGCATTGGCCTCATCGTCCCATATCGGAGAAAAGCAGCACACCGATTTGGTATTGTCTTGGCTTGAAAAATTAGAATTGGATCAGGCTGCATTGCGCTGTGGTGCTCATGCGCCAGGAGATGCGGACAGTTCTTTTTTGCTGCGTCAGAATAATCAACAACCACGAGCTATTCATAACAACTGTTCTGGAAAACACACCGGATTTCTTTCAGTTTGTAAGCATTTGAAGTTTCCCATCGAGAACTATCATCATATCGAGCATCCTTTGCAGCAAAAGTTGAAACAAGTTTTAGAAAATGAATTAGAATGTGAGCTTAAGCATTTTGGAATTGACGGGTGTTCGATTCCGGCCTTTTACATGAGTTTTCATCAAATGAGTCGTGCTTTTGCCAAAATGGCGGGGAGGGCTTATGCTGATTCCAACTCTGCGGCGGGAATGGTATTTCAAGCCTTTGCGCGATTTCCAGAGCTGACATCTGGAAAAGATCAATACTACACACAAGTTATGGTGAAAAATTCTGGACGAATTTTATCAAAGGGTGGCGCCGAAGGAATTGTTGCTGGCATTATTCCGGAAAAGAAAATTTCCATTTTGGTAAAGTCCAGTGATGGCTCGCATCGCGGCGCTCAAAGTGCATTTGATTATTTGGTTCATGCATTTGGTGGCCTGGAGATGGCCTTGTCTCCCTTGATAACAAATTGGGTGGGAACTCATGTCGGAGTTGTGCGGGTGGCTTTACCCCTCTAGTGAGGCTAGGCGCTTTCGGATTTTTAGCAAAACAATCAACAAGGAAATGGAAAGCAATTCGCTAGAGACAAAATAAACTTTGTTATTACTCTTGAGATTTGGAATTTTTTTTAAGAGAAAGCTTTTTTCAGATTTTGAGCTAAAAATATTTACAATCAAAACTTTTTTTCGGGCCTTGGCTTCAACCAGACATTTATAAAGAGAATTGTACTTATCTTGTAAGCTCCAATCCAAAATAAGGATTTGAGTGGCTTCACTGGATTTGAAAATGACTTTTGCATCCGGCGCTGAATTCATAACGAGGCAAAATATTTTATCTTTAAGAACCAATCGAGACAAGGATGAGATGTCGCGGTTTCTGGTGATGATCAAGGCTTTTTTAAACTTCTTATGTTTTACAGGAACTGGCATTTTTTTAGTTTAATTGGGACCCATCAGTTTGCACAAGGCGTGGAGCAGCGATTTAAATCCCGTGTGATGGATTTAAATCTTCTTTAAACTGTTCAATACATTTACACAAATATGTTGAATTCCAGTTCTAAAAATAAAAAATATCAATGTAAATGCACAAATCTGATTCATAGTGTATCTGATGTGATTTATCTTAAGACCCAGTCATTTTATTACGATAGGATAAATGCAGGAGAAAAATTTATGAACAGTACGACATCAAGATTATTACTCAGAGTGTTGTTGCCAATTTTATTTATTCAACCAGTGATGGCTCAAGCGGCTGCTCTATATAATGAGTCTTGTTATCTTCAGCGCAACCCCGATGTTGTTACGGGATGGGTTCAAAAAGGTAAATCAGCATATGATCACTGGATTCAATACGGTCAAAAAGAAGGAAGAATTCCAGGGTGTGACGGCACGGCATTTCATGAAGGGTGTTATCTTCAGCGCAACCCCGATGTTGTTACGGGATGGGTTCAAAAAGGTAAATCAGCTTATGACCATTGGATGCAGTATGGTCATAAAGAAGGTCGGATTCCTGATTGTCGAGGGATGACACCGCCACCAATTGGTAGTGCTCCGCCAGGACACTCGCAACCCGTTTCACCGGCTCCTCCATCATCACCATCTCCATCGCCAGTGCCATCTGGATCAGAGAATACAATAGTTGGTCCGGGTGGAAATCCAGTTCAAATTTCTGTAGATTCGGATCGATTTGGGGGTGCAGTTGCCAGCTTAAGATGGAATAATGTTGAATTTATCAATTCGCATGATCACGGTCGACAATTGCAAACTGCAGTTCAGTACGATGGATATGCTGAGTGCAACAACCCGACAGAAGCGGGTTCTTCGCATGATCGATCAAAAAGTACATCGCGATTGCTATCGCAATCAAAAACATCAGCATCACAACTGTCGAACCAAATTCAAATGGCATACTGGTCTTATGGTAAAGTCACAGGAGCCTGTCAAAAGGGTTTAGACCCGCGTATAAAGTCTCCGCTTTCAAATACTATTTTAAGTAAAAAAATAACAATAGGGGCTTTTGGAGATCCGCAAATTGTGGACTACAGCATCAGCATTGCCTACGCCAAAGGGGATGCAACCAGTCAGGTTATTTATGAATTATTAACAGGTTACTTAAACAGTGAATTCAAAAGATTTTTCTTCGTGACTCAGAAAACAGGAAAGCTCAATGAGTATCTTGGTTCGGAATTGCGAGACATTTCTGGAAATGGATTTCCGGCAGGTTCATATCTTGGCCAATCTCCACGCAAACAAAAATTTGATCCTGTTATTTTATCGAATCCATCAGGAAGTCATGCTATGGGGGCTTACATTTCTCCAGGTCAAATCACAGCCTGTGGCAGTGATTTTGGTTATGGTATTTTTCATTTTAATTTGGGTGGTAGTGGGCCCAAGGGCGCTGGTACAAATAAATGGAATATGGCGGCCTATGATTCAGCGAATAATCGTTGCATCGTCAATGGCAAGCGTTCATTTAAAGTATTTCTAGCAGTTGGAACACTTGCAGATGTTCATGCTAAGATTGCAAGACTTATTAAAGTTGCTCCGTAATTTGAACGATGCTAGCATAACTCATGATTTCTGACACAACTATTCAGTATGCGGCGACCTTGTGTTTTGCTTTAGCTATTCTTCATACATTCTCTGTTAAAATTTTTCAGGGGTGGTCTCATAAATATGATGAAGGAACTGTTGGAGAAAACCTTTTTCATTTATTAGGAGAAGTGGAAGTCGTATTTGGTATTTGGGCGGGAATTTTTATCGCCTTTTTTATGTTATTCGCAGGAACTCAACCTGCTATTACCTATCTTGAAGGAAGAAATTTCACAGAGCCGATGTTTGTTTTTGTGATTATGGTTATCTGTGCGTCTCGTCCAATTTTATCTCTTTGTGAAAAAGCCATTCGGTTGGTTGGAAAAATCTTGCCGATCAATAAAAATATTGGATTTTATGCGGCGACGCTTATTGTTGGCCCACTGTTGGGAAGTTTTATTACGGAACCTGCGGCAATGACAGTGACAGCGATTATTCTGCTGAATAATTTTTATCAGAAAGATATTTCAGAGAAATTGAAGTATGCAACGATTGGACTTTTATTTGTTAATATTTCAATTGGTGGAACATTGACTCCCTATGCGGCGCCACCGGTTTTGATGGTGGCGCCCAAGTGGAATTGGGATTTGATGTTTATGCTGACTCATTTTGGTTGGAAAGCATTGATTGCCGTGGTTCTTTCAACAGCCATTGTAGCTTATCGTTTTCGCGAAGAATTGGCGCTGATTGAAAAAGAAGAGATTGCCGATGCCGGTGTTTTGGATATTCCAAAATGGGTGACGGGACTTCATCTTCTTGTTCTGGTCGCCATTGTGGCGGCAGCTCATTACATCGTTTTATTTACAGGAATATTTTTACTATTTCTGGGAATGGCCTCAGTAACAAAAGAGTATCAAGAGAGCCTTAAGATTAAAGAATCCCTATTGGTGGGTTTTTTCTTGGGTGGGTTGGTTATTTTAGGTGGTTACCAGGCGTGGTGGTTAGAACCCATACTCAGCCGACTGACAGCATTGCCGCTTTATTTGGGCTCCATGACTTTAACAGCATTTACGGACAACGCGGCGATTACGTATCTGGGTAGTCAGGTCGCAGGATTATCAGATATTTCAAAGTATGCCTTAGTTGCAGGAAGTGTTGTTGGGGGTGGATTAACGGTGATTGCCAATGCGCCCAATCCAGCGGGATACAGCACGCTTAATTTTTCGTTTGGTGAGGACGGAATTAGTCCGGCATTATTATTTCGAAGTGCTTTGGTTCCAACGCTTATTGCGGGACTTTGTTTTTGGTTTTTATGATTAAACGCTATCTGAAGTGGACTGGTTTAAGCTCGTTGAGTGGTCTCTTCGCCGGGGTGGCAGCAGCGGTATTTCTGATTTCTCTTCAATGGGTAACTCAACTCAGAGATGAAAATCAAATTATCATTTGGGCCTTGCCTTTGGCGGGTCTTTTGATCGGGTGGATTTATCACCGTTGGGGTGGAGCAGCGGTGCATGGGCACAATTTAATTTTAGATGAGCTTCATAATCCTCAAAATGTTATTCCATTAAGAATGTCTCCATTTATTTTGGTGGGGACGCTGATCACTCATCTTTTTGGCGGATCTGCCGGTCGTGAGGGAACAGCCGTGCAAATGGGCGCGTCACTGTCAGATCAAATTTCTCGTTTATTTCACATCACAAGTGACGAAAGAAAAATTCTTTTGGCTGCAGGCGCGGGTGCTGGTTTTGGTGCCGCTATTGGGACTCCGTGGGCTGGGGCTATTTTTGGAATGGAAGTTATCTCTATCGGAAGAATTCGGTTGTTTGCTTGGTTTGAATGTCTTGTGGCGTCTTTCGTTGGATATTACACAACCGTTTTTTTGAGCGCGCCTCATTCTCAATTCCCGAAAATTGAGTTCGAAGGTTTTAGTATTAAAATTCTTTTTTGGATGGCACTTGCGGGAGTTGCGTTTGGTCTTGTTGCAAAACTTTTCACTATGTTGACTCATGGAGTTGAGCAACTTCATGCTCGATTTGTTTCATATCCTCCATTAAGACCTTTTATTGGTGGAGTTATTTTGGTTATTCTTTTCTATATTGAAGGCACGTATCGGTATGCGGGGCTAGGGATTCCATTTATTGGCGAAGCATTGCGGGCACCAGATTCATTTCGCGATCCTATTTTGAAAATGTTTTTTACGTCGTTAACGGTAGGGTCTGGATTTAAGGGTGGAGAATTTATTCCGCTAGTTTTTATCGGAACAACTTTGGGAAGTGCTCTTTCTATTATTATTCCGATTTCATTTCAACTTTTAGCTGCCGTGGGTTTTGCCGCTGTGTTTGCGGGAGCTGCGAATACACCCATTGCCTGCACGCTGATGGCTATGGAAATTTTTGGCCCGCAAATAGGTCCTTATGCTTTGGTGGCATGTTTCATGAGTTATTATTTTTCAGGTCATCAAGGAATTTACAAGGCCCAAAAAGTTCATGCAAAGAAGCATCAAAGATTAATATCTTTATTTAAGCGCTAGTCAGATCATTGTCAGTTTTTGCTCTTTACACCTCTATTTTAACAGATTATTATGCTTCAAAATGATTACAGTTTCTAACCAGAAAGAGGATTTATGAAAAAAAATATTCATCCAATTGAGCGCATAATCAGAGTTGTTCTTGGGTTGGGACTCGTCTCACTTGCATTTGTGGGGCCTGCAAATTTGTGGTTTCTTCTTGGGTTGATTCCACTTTTAACTGGTCTTATCGGCTGGTGTCCGCCATATGCAATGTTGGGTATCAATACTTGTAATATCGGTAAAAAGTAAATCATTACGATGGGCTTGTTGACTTTTGATCGACTGGCCTTTTCGTTTCAAGATGTCGACCGTGAGATTTTGCAATCATCACGGTCATTCTTAGATTAATAATTAGAAATCTCAGAATTTGCCACGGCAGAAACGAGCGCAGGAATAGCGTCATCTTTGTCGGAACTGGCGCTAAATAAGATTTTGCTTCGGTGACTGACATATTTCCTCCATTTAATTATTCTGGAATAATCCACCAAAATGGCAGAGCTTTAGCTTTATAAATAAACGCATAATGAAGTAACTTTTTAATCCAATGCCCGGCGATTCCAAGTTCTCCGGTAGTATGAACAAGGCTTCGACCAGTTTTTGGGTACGTTTTAAAATTTGGAACAATAGGATACATTGTCATTGAGACAGCACTTCCAGCAAATGCATTTGCACCCGCAGAAGCAACGCAAGCAGCGCCAATCTCAGTCATCGATGCGGCATTTGTGGGGTGACTGGAAACACCATTAATCATATCAACAATTGAATTGGCAACGACTCGACCCATTATGGCCGAGGGCATTCCCGTTCTTGGAGGTGCCGGAGCTATGGGTGTTCCGTTTTTACTTTTTCTTGGTTTTGAAATTTGATGAGGAGGTGCAAAGGCAATTCCGATGGCAAAAATATTGGGATAGGTGGTTTGATATGTTTGCGGCCAATCCTCGGGCGACCACTGTTCATAAGTTTTTGCAGTGTAATCCGCATCCACCTTCATAAACCCAGCCGGATTAAAAAGTTGGGTGGAGATGTCTTCTCCAGTCTTATTGAAGGCTTTTAAAGGCACTCCAGTGAATGGAGGAAGCAGCATTGCAAAATCAAAATCAAGGAAGCTGTGCTCGCCATCAAGTGTTTCGTACTCAAGTTTGTTTTTTTCAACTCTGTGAACATGGGCACCCGTGATCCAGTTGACATCGCGTTCAACAAACATGGATTCGGCAAATACTTTGCTTGGGGTGACAAAGCCGCCATTTTTTAATTGAAGACCGCCTACGCCAAAATCACCGAGTTCAGCTTCGTTGGTTAAAAAGATAAGTCGGGCTTTGTCACGGACTCCTTTTTGTTGAAGTTCAAATTCAAGATTAAAAATATATTCGAAGGCGGCGCCTTCGCATGTGCATAGGCCGTGACCTGTGCCAACGACAAGGGTTTTTTGAGCGCCAGCCTTCATTTCCAGAATCAATTGATCCAGCTCAAGTGCGGTGTCGCGTGCGTGATCAACGGTGCAGACGGAGTGAGTGAAACCGTCTGGGCCAAGCCCAGGCGTTGCTCCAAAGTTTAAGCGCGGGCCTGTTGCGTTGATCAGGTAATCGTATTCAATTTTTATTTTGGTTCCGAGTTTTGCATCAGGATTGGAATCGCTCGTTGATTCGATAAGAACATGGGGGCGGGGCAAATCTGAAGAACCTTCGGGGTAAATTTCAGTGGCTTTTGCCTGGTGAAATTTAATTCGGGCCCTATTATAGACGGCCCTTAAATTGAATGTGACATCTGCGGGCATCATTTTGCCCACGCCGACCCAGATATTCGAGGGGATCCAATTCCATAGACTATTTGGACTGATGACGATCACTTCGTGCTTGCGGGAAAGTTTGCGCCGCAGCAACAAAGCTGCGGTGTGACCAGATATGCCGGCTCCTAGAATGACGACTCTCATTTAGACCTCCTGCGTGGTTTAGCCTTATGACTTCATCTTAGGCTTTTATAATTCATCTTGCAATTAAAATATAATTGTATTAGTATATAAATATATAAACTTATAAGTTTATCTAACTAAATGGAGCGTACGCTATGTCAAAGAAGAAAGATAAAAAATCGCCTCAAACTAAGACAATATATGACATGCAGGCGGAAATTTGCTCGGCCTTAGCCAGTCCTGTTCGCTTGCAGATTCTAGACCTGATTTCTGAAAGTGAAAAAACCGCAACTGAACTACTGGATGTGTTGTCAATTCCCAAAGCCAATCTTTCGCAACATTTAGCGGTCCTTAAAGATGCAGGTATTATTCATGCACGTAAAGAGGGATTGTTTCAGTACATGAGTTTATCAATTCCCAAAATTAAAGAGGCGTGTGCTCTAGTACGATCTGTCCTTCGCGATAGAATTGCTATGGAAGAAAAACACAACGCTGAATTGATTAAAGAACTACGAGCACAGAGGTAAAAATGAAAAAAATAGCGATTATCATAACAGTTCTTTCTTTCATCATCACCAGTGAGGCCGTTGAGAGTCAAGGGCCGATGCTTTCATTTGCGTCAGTATGGAATAAAATCAACCAAGATTCTGCGGCTCAGGAATCTTCACGTTTGCAAACGGAATCGCTGACAGAATCTCAAAAGAAAGCTTCCCATCATTGGTTGCCGAAGATCTATATTGATGCAAAGACGTATCAAACGAATGCTCCAGGGGCCTCTTTTTTTGGACTTCTTGAGCAACGTGCTGTGCAGGCAAGTGATTTTAATCCGGACTTGATCAATCAACCTGAAGCGAAAAGCTACGCCAGAGGCGCATTAGGAATTGATTTGCCTCTTTATGAGGGAGGAATGAAATCCTCGCAAGTCGATTTGTTTAAGCATTCTGTAGCCGCGCAAAAAAATGCAACGTCACAGGTTCAAATTGAGCAGTATTCCAGTGTAGGTCTTTCTTATGGATCTATTTCCGTTTTGGAACAACAAAAAAATAAACTTCAAGCCTTGAGTTCAGAAGTATCTCGTATGATCAAAGGCTATCAGTTGGGTAGCAAGTCTAATCCGGTGGGCTACTCGGGATTGCTCGGCATGAAATCACTAGCGAATCGTCTGAGTGGTCTGATCAGTCAGCACGAGGCTCAAAGTCGGTCTTACTATGCAGCTCTCAGCGAAATGGGTTTAAAGGATCAACAGTGGTCGCCCGAAATTATAGATTCAAGTCTTTTTGTAAGTCGTTACTTTCCAGTATCTGATCAACCAGAAGCCATTTCGTCATCTTACAAAATCGAATCTGCAAAAGAAAATGTGAAAGCCAGTGCAGAGATGGCCAATATGGAAAAAGCAAAATTTTTACCTCGAGTCGGGGCTTTTGCGGAAACCGCTGTTTTTAATGGATCGCGTGATACGGCAAATGCCTATACTGCAGGACTTTATTTGCAATGGAATCTTTTTGATCCTTCTGCGTATGGTAGTCTTAAAGAAGCCAAACTGAAATCGATGTCTGCTACAAAATATTCCGAAGCATTAGATCAGCAAGAACGGGCTGAGCGATCAGCATTGAGCGAGCAATTCAAATCATTGAAGCAAAATATTGATTTGTTGAATGATAGTTACAAATTATTGGCAGAGCAATCCAAGATGACCGAGACTCTTTTTAAAAATGGTTCGATCAATGCACTGCAAATTGTTGAAATCTTAAGTCGTCGTGCAGATCTTATTTCACAACAGGGCGAGGCTGAGTTGGGTTTGATCAAGACGGCTTCGCAGATCGTGACAAAGCAAAAGTTTGATGTTGAAGCACCTATCCAAGCAGGAGTTAAAAATGAAAAACAATAAACTAGGTTTTGCCGGAAAACTGGCGCAAACATTTGTGCATTCAAAACTGACGCCAGTCATTGCGATTTCGAGTCTGCTATTGGGATTGATGGCTGTCTATTTAACACCAAAAGAAGAAGAGCCACAGATTTCCGTACCCATGATTGATATCCGAACAGCAGCTCCGGGATTTACAGCCGAAGAGGCTGAGAGAAAGGTTACCGAACCTATCGAGCGCGCCGTTTGGGGTCTTGATGGCGTCGAGTATGTTTATTCAACCAGTCAACCGCATGGTAGCTTGGTGACAGTCAGATTTAAAGTGGGCGAACCCATGGAGCCAAGCCTAGTTAAAATTCATCATAAATTGATGACGATTCAGAATGAATTGCCAGGGAATGTTTTACCGTCCCAGGTAAAATCATTTTCAATTGATGATGTTCCCTTTTTAGTTCTGACGTTCACCTCAAAAAAAATGGATGAATTTGCACTGAGAAGTGCAGTGGCCCCACTAGCGCGTGAGCTTTCCAGTACTCCGGATCTATCTAAGGTTGAATTACTGGGTGGGCAAAAAAGAGCCATTCGTGTGATCGCAGACCCACAGAAAATGCAAGCTCATGGAGTGTCATTGTTGGCACTTATGCAGTCACTGAAAACAAATGATGCATTAGCACCTTCGGGTAAAAATTGGAGTCAGACAGAAATCTTTGATGTCGAAGTTGGTGGACGTTTACATTCTGGAGATGAAGTCGGAAATTTAGCTATTGGTCAACGGGCTGGTCGAGTTGTTTTTATAAAAGATGTCGCTCAGGTTTTGGACGGTCCTGAAGAAATTGTTCGCAGCTCCGTTTTACTCGAAAAGAATCAAGAACCCGAAAAAGCGGTATCAATTGTTTTTTCAAAACGCAAAGGGACAAATGTTGTAACTTTGTCGCGTGAAATTCTTGAGCGAGCAGATACTTTTTTGAAAAAACAATCCGAGGGAAACGATCTACGAATGACTGTCGTCAGGGATTACGGATCAACTGCAGCTGATAAATCAAATGAATTGATCGAGCATCTTCTGCTAGCCACTTTGTCGGTATCCGCTTTGATCGCATTATTTATGGGAATCCGAGCCTCGCTTGTTGTGGCAACAGCTATTCCGGTGACGTTGGCGTTGACCCTGGCCATCTATTATTTCATGGGTTACACGCTGAATCGTGTGACATTATTCGCGTTGATATTTTCTATTGGTATTCTGGTTGATGATGCCATTGTTGTTGTAGAAAATATCGAACGGCATCTTAAAGAAAATATGAAGGACGGTTTGCTTCGAGCCACTATCAAAGCTGTCAACGAGGTTGGTAATCCCACCATATTAGCCACGTTCACAGTGATCGCGGCTATTCTGCCAATGGCATTTGTTCGTGGATTGATGGGGCCTTACATGAAACCGATTCCTGTCGGTGCCAGTTTTGCTATGATGCTTTCACTTTTTGTCGCGTTTATTGTGACTCCGTGGGCTGCTGTTAAATTATTAAAGGCCCATCATCATGATGATTCTCAAACGGAAGCAAAAGTTAGTCGTCTTGACCAGCTTTATCAAAAAGTGATGGAAACGTTATTGGGAACAAAAAAATATGCACTTTTGCTGGGAGCTTTTACCATCACGTTACTTTTGGCAGCCAGCAGTTTGGTTTACTTCAAGTCAGTCAAAGTTAAAATGCTTCCATTTGATAATAAGCAAGAATTTCAAGTGCTGATTGATTATCCGGTGGCAACACCGCTTTTGATCGGTAAGGACTGGTCGATTGAGCTTGCTCGTGAAATTTTGAAAAATAAAGAGGTTGAATCGGTTCAGGTTTTTGCCGGAGAGGCCTCGCCATATTCTTTTTCTGGAATGGTTAAGCACACGTTCCTGCGAGGTTCTGATTATCAGAATGATCTGCAAATCGTATTGACAGAAAAAGGAAATCGAAAAATTTCAAGTCATGAAATTATCGAAAGCTTACGACCATTGATTAAGAATTTTGCGATTGAGAAAAAAGCCATCACAAAAGTTCTGGAAATTCCACCGGGGCCGCCAGTATTAGCAACCATGATGGCTGAGATTTATGGACCCGATGTTCACACGCGGGAAAAAGTCACAAAGGAAATTGAAGCTATTTTTGCAAACGAGCCCAGCGTTGTCGATCTGGATACAACGTTAAGATTGGGACGATCTCGTAAGGTCTATGAGTATGACCAAGCTCAAGGTGGTCTTTTCGGCACCAATTCGAGTGAGTTGATGGCCTTAGGGCGTTTGGCATTTTCTGAAACTCCTGTGACGACTTTGGCGAACGTGAATTCTCCGGAAGATGTGAGTGTCGATTTGTCATTGGCACAATCTGCGCGTTCGAGTGAGCATCCATTTGTAGGACTTCGAATCCCTTCATTTGAAACAGGAACAGTCGAAGCTAATCAAGTTTTGAAACCGGTACACGAGATCACGACTAAGGCTTTGTATAGAAAAAATTTAAAACCAGTATCCTATGTGATGAGTGAACTGTCCGGAAGCGAGGAAGCGCCGGTTTATGGAATTTTCAAGCTGGCTCCGCAAATTAAGTATCCATTGCAAACAGCAGACGTTCCATGGAATACAGTTTCACCGGTTGTGAAGTGGGACGGCGAGTGGTTTATCACTTACGAAGTTTTCCGAGATTTAGGCGGAGCTTTTGCGGTGGTCATGGTTTTAATTTATATTCTGGTTCTGGGGTGGTTTAAAAGCTTTACAGTTCCGTTGATAATTATGGCTCCCATTCCGATCAGTTTGATTGGTATTCTGCCTGGGCACGCCATTATGGGATCGTATTTTACAGCCACCTCGATGATCGGTTTTATTGCGGGTGCTGGTATTATCGTACGAAATTCGATTATCCTGGTCGACTTTATCGAGCATCAACTAGGGTTGGGTATGAGTTTAAAGAAAGCCGTTGTCAGTGCGGGTGTACTCAGATTTCGTCCAATGCTGTTGACAGCGGCGGCTGTTGTGGTTGGAAGTTCTGTGATGTTGGCTGATCCTATTTTTCAAGGTTTAGCAGTCAGTTTGATCTTCGGAGAAATTGCGGCGACGATATTAAGTCGTTTTGCCGTTCCGGTTCTTTATTATTGGTTTGTTGGAAAAAGTCGTGTGAGTGCCATTCGGGCCGAAATAAACAATGGAGGAGAGTAGTATGTCGATCGAAAATCAAATCCGAGCTTTTGCAGGATCATTTATTTTACTCAGTCTTATGCTAGCACATTATCACTCTGTGAATTGGTTGTGGTTTACAGCCTTTGTTGGAGCGAATCTTTTACAGTCTAGTTTTACGCATTTTTGTCCGCTTGAAAAAATTCTGCTTAAAATACAAAAAACCCGATGAGAATTCTCATCGGGTTTTTATTTTTACGTGAAGTCAGAGTTTAGATCTTAATCCGCATTCAATTGCTTGATGATCAAACCACTGAGATGCGGATCGCATCCTGTAGCTTGATAAGGATTTTTGGCATTATAAATGGTGAGATTTAATTCTCCATCGGAAACTTTGACATTGTATGGACCTGAAACTTCACCATTATTAAGTGGCAGATATGAACGTCCAGTGGCGATCGTAGTCCCTTCAACGATATAGTTCAGAGTTCGGCTTCGCGCTTGCGTCAGCTCGCTCTGATAAAAATAAAGTTGATACGTTCCATTCATGAGTGGTTTTTTAAAACTAATTTTATGCTCTGTTGTTTTATGACTGTCGTACAACCACATCACGCTATTGAACAGTTTTGCCTTGTCGCCACTGTGACCCACGATGGCCCCGGTGCGATTGGCTGAATAAATAAATGGACCGGCTGAACTTGGTTTCAAAACAGACATTCCTGAAGCGGCAAGTGGTTTAAAGACCCAGCCATCGACCGTCACCGGAGCCGGTAATGCAGGACCTACAGCCACGGAGTCTGAACCCATGGTGTGCCATTGATTTCCATTACACCATTCTCCACGATTTCCGCGTGCAGGATTTGTTCGTATAGCACCGGGTACAGTGCAAGGTGCATTGTTGACAGGAACTCCAGCATAGCAATTTCCCCATGCGGTACCGGCTCCGTTACAATACTGATCTCCTGGACCATAAATTCCAGTACAAGATCGATTTGCATAGGGTGTACAAGCTTGAATCAGTGTACAAACTCCACCAACATTGGCATAACCGGCATTACAAGCCGTTGTATTACAAGATCCCCAAGCAGTTCCTTCGGCATTACATGTTTGAGACCCTGTTCCATTTGGTACAGAACACGATTGTGTCGAATTCGGAGTGCACAGAAATGGAATACACGCGGCTCCTGATTTGTAAGTTCCAACTGGGCACTCTGGCTCAGCATCGTTAAGGGTTTCAGGGCCTGGTCCAGGGCCAGGTCCTGGCGGAGGCGGCTGTGACGGAGGCGGACCTTGAGGGCCTGGTGGAGGAGGGTTCAGTGTACAAACACCACCCACATTTGAGTAACCTTCAGAACATACTAGTGCCCCTTGGCCATTATTATTTTCACAATCTGTTTCGTTGTTGGGAACACATGCCGGAGGAGCAACACATGATGAATCTGATTTGAACGCACGAACACTGGCAGCAGTTTTTCCAGCAACAGAGCCTTCAGAGACCATTAAAATTTCAGCGTTACCATTTCCATCAACATCGGCAAAAATTGGGGATGGCTTACTGACAGCCACAGAATGGTGTGGGTTTTGTTGAGTTGTTTTTAGAGTCGGTAACATGTCGACTTCGCTGATAACGAAATCACCGGCAGCGATCTCGAGTCGACCATCTTGATCCATATCCAATGGGCTGAGTTTCCAATTCTGGGCAACCACATTTTTAGGGAATGGGAATGTCCATCGCAAGGTGCCATCATGATTTAAGGCAATCAGTGATTTGCCAAGATGATGAACATAAACAATTTCAATTTTTAAGTCTGCATCAAGATCAATCAATAAAACGCCAGACGAAATTTGGGGGGCCATTTCTAAAGCGCCTATAGATTTTAAGTTAATACCTGTGCTGCCATCAACAATTCGGAGCACGCCGTTGACTTTATTTTTTTCTGAGTCTGTGACAAAAACAATTTTAGGATGAGAAGTGGCATCCAGATCAGCCACTTGTGGTGTTGCCGCGACGAGGTTGAAATCGGGATACTGATGATCAGGACTTAAAGCAAACTGATCTTGCCAATCCCAGATTTGTTGTTGGGCATTCATTTTCTGTGGCATGTTTTCACAAATTGGATCGCCACCGCCAGGATCTGCAGTTTTACTGAGTCCTTCAGAAAGAGTTTGTCCAAAGTGAACCTTTGAACAGTTTTGAAATAGAATGACCCCAGCGAAAGCCGCTACGATCCAGTAAATATACACGGCACGAATTCTTTTCATAAGTCCCCCAAGACGTTCTTATTTATTATTCCTACTTTAGTTAGGAAGAGCAATACCGAGACCAGACCAAATGGGCCGTATTTGGGCCAAGTCGCAAATAATTAGACACTGTCTAAAAATTTATAATCATTTTTTTTACATGCGTATTAGATTGAGACGAGAGAATGATCTCATAATGATAAAAAAGTTAATCTTGAAAACTAGATAAATAGCGTTGATCGATCCAGTTTTTAATTTTCAAAGCCAGTGCGCCTTCAAAGCTTTGCTGACCCCAAACGAGTCGAGCTGTCTGATCGCTGGTTATCAGAATATTCAGTGAGTGTTTTCTGATTTTAAAGTCAACGGGAGAGGCTCCATTCAGAACAGAGCGAAGACAGTTCGCTAAGTGACGTCCTTGATGAACGGCGGTGACTCCCGATCGAGGCAACGTTGGTTGATTTTTTATAGATGTGCAGTCGCCAACAGCAAAAATATTTGGTGTTAATCGCAAGGTGGCATCCACTGGACCTGGGATTAAGTCTGGTTTTTTTGTTGCTGTGGCTACAAAAATAGAATCGAATTTTAGTTTTTTTCCATTCTGAAGAAGAATGTGTTTTTCTAAGATTTGGGTGAGGGGTTCCTGAAGGTGCACCTGAATTCCAAAGGCTATGGCCGAAGCGTGAATAGCCGCTGAAATTTTTTTGGAATAGCTTTCGCAAAGACGATTACCTTGAGTGACAAGGTGCACTTCGCTTTTTTGTGCTTGATTTCGATTCAGTCGTATTCGTAGAGCGGTCGCCACTTCGACGGCAGCGGCGCCACCGCCAATGACAACAAATCGAGGATTCATGCACGCGCTACAAATTCTTTGAACATCGCGCCAGTTTTGAATAAATTCATCAAAGGGTTTTAAGTAAATAGTGTTGAAGGGGGACTGCGATGGAATTTTTAGGGTATCACCGCCAACATTTAATGAAAGAATATCAAAATGCTCTGTTGCCCCTCCAGCAAGTGTCACAGTACTTTCTTGTGGATTGAATGCCTGAATTGAATCTTGAATAAACTCAACACCTTTTTTTTCGGCATAATCAGCGGAATGGATTGTCAGTTGAGAGGGCTCAACTTCACCGGAGATTAATCGTGGAATGAGTCCCGAGTAATAACTTTGTCGATGTGGTGAAATCATCATAAATCGATGAGTTGCAAATTCATTTTTAGAAAATAATTTCAGGACTTCTAGATGAGCATGCCCGCTGCCAGCCAGAATGATGGTTTTTCGTTTCATCGGGATCTCCCATTTATTTCATACCATGAATCCGCTCAAAATATTTACATAATAATAAAATCAAGGCAAAGTGTAAGTTTTCATGATCTGATGTCACTTATGATATCAAGGAGAGTTTATGCAGAGACGGTTTGATTGGAGATACTTTGTGGTAGCCCTAGTTCTCCTGTTGGTTATTATTTATTTCACGACCGGAGTGGGATCGTATCTGACATTGGCAAGTCTCAAACAGAATCGTGATGCCCTGGTGACTTATTTTACAAATTATCCGATTGCCGTCAGTCTTGGGTTTGGATTTATTTATATTGTCACAACAGCATTATCGATTCCAGGGGCAACAGTTTTAACATTGGCAGCCGGTGCCATTTTCGGTGTATTTTATGGGACGATCATCGCTTCGCTGGCCTCCACTGTTGGGGCGACGTTATCTTTTCTAGGAGCACGATATTTATTTCGAGAATCAGCAGAAAAAAAATTTCACGAACGCATGATAGCTATTAATCAAGGGATTCAGAAAGAGGGTTCTTTTTATCTTTTCACACTGCGGTTGATTCCCATTTTCCCATTTTTTTTAGTGAATCTGGTGATGGGGCTTACAAATTTTCCAGCTTTAAGATTTTTTCTCATCAGTCAATTAGGAATGCTTCCGGGGACTTTGGTTTATGTCAATGCAGGAACAGAGCTTTCAAAGATTGAGACACTTCGGGGAATTCTGAGCCCAGGTCTTTTGCTTTCGTTCGCGTTACTGGGAATGATGCCACTTGTTTCAAAATGGATGGTCAGTTATTTTCGATCAAGGAAGCATCTTCGTAATTACAAAAAACCGAAAAAATTTGATTACAATATGATTGTTATTGGTGGTGGTTCTGCGGGGCTTGTTTCGGCATATATTGCTTCGGCGGTGAAAGCCAAAGTGGCTTTGATTGAAAAACACAAAATGGGTGGAGACTGTTTAAATACCGGATGTGTGCCCAGCAAGGCCTTGATTCGATCCGCTAAGATTTTTAACTATTTTCGCCGAGCGAATGAATTTGGTTTAGAGACCACCACAAATCCTCAGATTAATTTTTCAAAAGTGATGGAGCGGGTTCAACGGGTGATTCATGAAATTGAACCCCATGATTCTATTGAGCGTTACACGCAGTTAGGTGTCGAGTGCGTTACCGGTGAAGCAAAAATAATTTCACCATATGAAGTTCAAGTAAATGGTCAAATCCTGACGACAAAAAATATTGTGATTGCAACAGGAGCGCGGCCTCTTGTACCAAAAATTCCAGGGTTGGAGTTGGTAAATCCCCTGACTTCAGATACTATTTGGAATCTTCGAGAGCGTCCCTCAAAATTAGTTGTTTTGGGTGGTGGTCCTATTGGCTGTGAACTGGCGCAATCATTTGCCAGATTAGGGTCACACGTGACGCTGGTGGAAATGTCGAATCGAATTATGATCCGAGAAGATGAAGATGTTTCAGACGTTGTTACGACGTCTTTCAAAAGCGAAGGTGTCCGTATTTTAACATCACATAAGGCACTTCGTATTGAGAAGAACGAAAATGGCGCACGTCTTATTTGTGAATGTTCCGGACAAGAGGTTGTGATAGAATTTGATCAAATTCTATTGGCGCTTGGTCGTCGAGCCAATGTCACTGGTTTTGGTTTAGAAGAGTTGGGCGTCGAGATTTCAAATCGCGGAACAGTTGTGGCCAATGAATTTTTACAAACAACAAATTTTCCCAATATTTATACATGCGGTGATGTCACAGGCCCTTATCAATTTACTCACACGGCAGCCCACCAGGCTTGGTATGTGGCGGTGAATGCATTATTTAGTCCATTCAAATCATTCAAAGTCGATTATCGCGTGATTCCATGGTGTACTTTTAGTGATCCTGAAGTCGCACGCGTTGGTTTGAATGAAGCCGAAGCGAATGAAAAAGGAATCAAGTATCATGTGACTAAGTATGGAATTGATGATCTGGATCGCGCCATTGCGGATAGTGAAGCCCACGGATTTGTCAAAGTTCTCACGGTGCCAGGACGTGATAAAATTCTTGGAGTGACCATTGTTGGTCATCACGCCGGGGATATTATTTCCGAGTACGTAACCGCTATGAAATACGGATTGGGACTGAATAAAATACTGGGAACAATACATATTTATCCCACACTCAGCGAAGCGAATAAATATGCGGCAGGTGTTTGGAAAAAACAGAATGCACCTCAGTTTGCACTGAGAATTCTGAAACAATTTCATGACTGGCGCAGGCAATAAAGATGGTTGTCGTCATTTTGATAGCCGGACTATTTTTGGCATTTGCTAATGGAGCTAATGATAATTTTAAAGGGGTTGCAACGCTTCTCGGCAGTCGCACAACGAATTATAAAACGGCGTTGATATGGGCTTCTTTGACAACTTTTGCAGGTTCAATGGCTGCATTTTTTTTAGCTCAAAAACTTATGATAAACTTTTCAGGAAAGGGTTTGGTTCCTGATCAGATTGTTCAGTTGTCTTCATTTTCTATTTCTGTTGCTTGTGCTGCGGCACTGACTGTGTTTTTAGCCACTCAGTTTGGATTTCCAATATCAACAACTCATGCGATCACAGGAGCACTTGTCGGTGCTGGAACATTGGCTTCTGCGGGGAATATCAATCTTGGTAATTTAGCATCAACATTTTTTTTACCACTCTTGATCAGTCCAGTGATTGCAATTATTGGAGCCTACGGACTTTATCCAGCTTTCAGTCACCTTCGTCGAAAACTGGGTGTGAGCCGAGAAAGCTGTATCTGTATTGGAAATGAAGTGATCATGAAGGCTCCAAAAAATTTAGCTGTGGGATCAGCAGCTGCTCAAATTCAAGTTGAGTGCTGTCCTCAAATTTCAGTTGGAACTACTGTCAGTTGTGAAGAAAGATATTTGGGGCATGTTTGGGGTTTGAGCGCAAAATCTGTTATCGACGCTGTTCATTTTTTAAGTGCAGGTCTGGTGGGTTTTGCACGAGGACTTAATGACACTCCAAAAATTGCAGCCATTTTACTTGTTGGAAATTTTGTGGATCCACTTATTTCTATTTTTGCTGTTGCAGTCATCATGGGTGTTGGTGGTTTTGTTTCAGCAAAAAAAATTGCTGAAACAATGTCGTATCAGATTACGGAACTGAATGATGGACAAGGCTTGTCAGCAAATCTTGTCACAAGTCTTGTGGTCATTGGCGCTTCGCAATTAGGTGTTCCAGTATCGACGACACATGTGTCTTGCGGTTCGCTATTTGGTATCGGTGCCGTCACAAAAACGGCGCACTGGGGATCCATCTTAAAAATTGTTCTGGCCTGGTTGATCACGCTTCCTGTGGCTTGCGTATTTGGTTTTTTGGCCTTCGCTGTTTTTAGAGGAGCTTTTTAATGAAAACATTTATGGATTCAATAACGGATTCGAATTTAAAGTTGAACCGAAAACCTGTTGAAATTTTGCAAATCAATATCGGACGACTTTGTAATTTGGCTTGTCATCACTGTCACGTCGAGGCAGGACCCAAGCGTACTGAGAATATGGATTCGGCAACTGTTGATAAAATTATTGAGCTGCTTGCAGAATCTAAGACCATTCAAACAGTTGATTTGACGGGTGGTGCTCCTGAGTTGAATCCTCACTTTCGCCGTTTGGTGACCTCCGCACGAGAATTGAAGAAGACTGTTATTGATCGGTGCAACTTAACAGTTCTTTATGAACCTGGTCAGGAAGAGACCGCTTTTTTTCTTAAGGAAAATAATGTTCATATTGTGGCGTCACTTCCATGTTATTCTAAAAAGAATGTTGAGCAGCAACGAGGTCGTGGTGTTTTTGATAAAAGCATCGAAGCGCTGAAGTTATTTAATAAACTGGGATATGGAAAATTTGATTCAAATTTAAAAATGGATCTTGTGTATAACCCGACGGGTCCATTTTTGCCACCAGCACAAGAAAAATTACAACATGATTACAAGATCGAATTGAAAGAGCTTTTTGATATTGAGTTTAATGAGCTTTTCACAATAACAAATATGCCGATCAAACGATTTCTTAACGATCTAGAACGTTCTGGGAAGTGGACCGAGTATATGGAGCTGTTAGCAAATAGCTTTAATCCAACAGCGGCAAAGGGAATCATGTGTCGCAATTTGGTATCTGTCAGTTGGAATGGCGATGTTTTTGATTGTGATTTTAATCAGATGCTAGAGCTTCCGTTGGGGGCTGGTCGAAAAACACTTTGGGATTTAACATCTTTTGATGAATTAGAAAATAAACCAATAACTTTTGCAAATCACTGTTATGCCTGCACAGCAGGGGCTGGTAGCTCGTGCGGTGGGGCATTGGTGTAAGGAGAAAAAAATGGAACAACCTCTTCAGGGTCTTGAAAGTGTTAAAGAGTACTATGGCAAGGTCCTTAAATCCAATCAGGATCTTAAAACCAGTGCCTGCTGTACGGCTGAAGCGATGCCTGCGCATTTGCGAGATATTCTTCGCGATGTTCATGATGAAGTGAAAGATAAATTCTACGGTTGTGGGTCACCAATTCCTCATGCGCTTGAAGGCAAGACCGTTCTTGATCTTGGCAGTGGAACCGGAAGGGATTGCTATATTCTTTCGAAACTTGTTGGCCCTCGGGGGCAAGTTATTGGTATCGATATGACGGATGAGCAAATTGCTGTTGCTCAAAAACATTTGGATTATCACACCAAAAAATTTGGGTACTCAGTACCAAATGTGAAATTCATCAAAGGCTATATCGAAGATCTTGAAACGGCAGGAATAAAAAACTCCTCGATAGATCTTGTTGTTTCCAATTGTGTCATCAATCTGTCGCCCAGTAAGGAACGTGTTTTTTCAGAGATCTTTCGTGTTTTGAAGCCGGGTGGGGAACTTTATTTTTCTGATGTCTTTGCAGGTCGACGAATTCCTCAAGATCTGGCTCGGGATTCGGTGTTGGTTGGTGAATGCCTTGGGGGTGCTCTTTATACAGAAGATTTTAGGCGTATGATGGCAAAACTGGGGTCTCTGGATTATCGTTTGATGAGTCGATCTCAAATAGAGCTTCACAATGCCGATATCGAGCGCGCAGCTGGAATGATTGATTTTTACTCGATGACGGTAAGGGCCTTTAAACTAAATCTTGAAGATCGTTGTGAGGATTATGGACAAGTTGCTATTTACAAAGGCGGCATTCCGGACTGTCCTCATTTTTTTGTTCTGGATGATCATCATATCTTTGAAAAAGGAAAGCCAATGGCGGTTTGTGGAAATACGGCAATGATGCTTCAGGGGACGCGCTATGCAGAATATTTTAATATTATTGGAGACATGACAAAGCATTTTGGACTTTTTGAGTGTGAATCAACGAATAGTATAAATTCAAAAGACTCCGCTATCGGCGCGTGCTGTTAGGAGATTTCTATCAAACTGTCAGTGATTATTCCAGTAGCGAAAGGCGATGAAACGTGGCGAAATCTACTTCCGGATCTTGTGGCACTTGATTTCGTGGACGAAATTATTTTTGTGTCTCCGAAATCAAAAGAAGCTGATTTGGCATCCGAGGTGGCCCGCGTGGGTCTTGCTCGTTCTTGTCAGTGGATGACTTCAGAGGAAGGACGCGCTAAACAGTTTAATTGGGGTGTGAAAAATTCTTTGAATAGCGTCTTGTGGTTTTTGCATTGTGATTCAAGAGTATCTAACGCTGGAATTAGAAAACTTAAACGCATGAGTGCTATGAACCCGAAGCATATTTTATTCTTTGACCTGGATTTTTTAATGGATGGGCCTCGCATGATTTTTATAAATAAAATTGGTGCCTGGATTCGATCTCGAATTTTGCGATTGCCGTTTGGGGATCAAGGTTTCTGTATGTCTCGGGAAGTATTTTTAAGTTTAGGTGGGTTTGATGAGAAGGCTTCTTATGGAGAGGATCACCTTCTGATATGGAAAGCCCATCAGAGTGGGGTTCCCATGAAATGTATTGGTGGCGGGTTGAAGACAAGTGCCAGAAAATATGCAAATCAAGGTTGGATAAAGACAACTTTTTGGCATGTCACGCTAACTATTCGACAGGCTCTTCCAGAATTAAAACTTTGGCTTCGCGATCGGAGACCATCATGAGCATTCGAGGAGTACTGGCCATTTTTGTTAAAACTCCAGAATATTCACCAGTTAAAACTCGTCTTGCGACAGGTATAGGTTTGAGGAATGCGCTTCAGTTTTACAATCATTCTCTTGTGGCAACGACGGCGTTGGCCCAGCAGGTAAAATCTGAACTGCATAATTTAGACGTGATGTGGGCAGTTGCTGAAGCAGAGGGTATGAAATCAACTCGGTGGAAAAAATTTAATACTGTTTTTCAAAAAGAGGGAAGCTTGGGGCAGAGACTGCACACAGTTTATGAAGAGCTTCTTCAGCGATATGATTTTGTGGCGTTCATGGGGGCGGATTCACCGCATCTTGCCAGCGATGAACTGATGCAGGCATTGAGACTCATTGAAAAAATACGACAAGACGGCTTTGTCATTGGTGAAACGGATGATGGTGGATTTTATTTTTTTGGAGGAGGAAAAACACTTCCCAAAGAGGTTTGGTTAAGTGTTGAGTACAGCTCGGAGCACACCGCAAAACAGTTAGAATCTCAGTTAGCACAGTTTGGCTGTGTCGAGAAAATTCAAAAAACATTTGATATTGATACTATTGAAGATTTGCGAAGTTTAAGTCGTTGTCGCATAAGACTGCTGCCAGAGCAGGCCGCATTGATAGAATGGACGAGGTCAGTAAATGAGATTTAGTGACAGAATAAATACATTTCTTTTTGCGGTGATGCTTATTCCCACCACCAATTTAACTGATTGGAAGGTCGAGCAGTTTTCAGGTGTTCCAAAAAATGAAGTCACGGCATCGGAAAAGGGAATCCGAGTTCATGTGGACAAATCAGCAGGGCCATTGATTCATCCGTTGAAGGCCATAACCAAAATCACCGGATTTAAAATTAGCGGTCATTTTTTGGGATTACCACAATTTGCAAAAGCATCATCACAGGGAGAAAAAGGATTTGATGATTATTCATTGCGAGTTGGTTTTGTTTTATCAGGTGAGAAAACACTAACGGGTTTGAAAAAAGCATTTGCTGCAAACTGGGTGAAGCGACTTTATGAACAAGCCCCCGAGGGGACTGGAATTGATTCAGTTCGATTTTTTAATGTCACTCAAAATCCACAACAGATCGGGCGCAAAAGATTGCATCCCGCAACAGATTTATTTCAAGAAGAGTTTTTTGCTGAAGTCAAATCTTCAGGGCCCTATTTGTATGATATTCAATTTGAAAAACCCATTGAAATTGTGGCTATTTGGATCAGTATTGATGGTGATGACACAAATTCAACTTATGATGTCTTGATTTCGAATCTTGAGCTGCACGTCTTATTGAAATAATATTCGGCTGTCAAAAAAAGGAATCTGTTCAGAGGGGACTGTTTCTGAAAAACGAGTGTTGGATTTAATATAACCTATGCGTTGATGATGATCTGTCAGATCATCATTCAGCGATCGTCATATCAGATATGCATTTTGTATCGCCACCATAGTTATAAAATGGAGTGGGTCCACTTCGGGTCAGCACACTTGAATTTGAAACGCCAATTTGCGTGGGATCATATGAAAATTTTTCGATGGCATAGTTCGCAATGGTGGTTGTGGTATTGATAGCTGTCGCAATATAAAGTGAGTTGTCCGCTGGATCGAGAACCATTTCCGAAATACCATAAAGGAGATAGGGATAGGTTGTTGGATACTGATTGGCATCATAGATTTTATTAGCGGCTCCGACAGTCACCGAGGATATTGTTTCTGTGATGTCGTAGGCATAGATACTGTTGATATTATCGTTGGTGGTATTTCCGGCGTAGGCCACGATGAGTTTTGAATTTACAGCATCGTAGGCTGTAGCAACAGGGAAGGATGCTGCATTTGGTGCTGCTTGTGCGGGAGTACAGTCTCCGGCAGATCCGTATCCTGCAGGAGCAACAAATCCAAATCTATTTTGAGAAGTGGCGGCATGTAAAAAGACAATAAACTGATTGCTGAGGGTAGAAACCTTAGACATCAGCGTTGTGGATGTGGCACACGGGGCCGCGGGAGCATTGACGTAAGGACTTGCGCCTTTGGTTACGCGGACATTGGCCGATGTTATTTTTTCAATCGCTGTGTTTTTATTAATTAAAAGATCTCCACCGTCGAGCATGTGTAATCCACGCAGTGTCACATTCAGAGCCGTTGTATTATTACTAAAAAGAATTCTGGTACCAGCAGATTTTTTCTCAACTTTTTCAATTCTTCGAGCACCAGCAGTGGTATTTTCAATCAGCACATAGATATCGTTGGAGTCAATACTGGCGATTCCAACAGGGGAGTCTCCGGCTTGTGATGGGGACGAATTATAGTCCGCGATAGTTGCGTCTTTTTCGCCGGTAGATAGATCAATTCGATAAACAACGTTAGACGATGTGGTATTGGAAAAAGTCGTGTTTCCACCGCCGGAATAGCAGGCACCAGAAGCCACATACAAATAGCGCGAACTGACATTTGTCACAGTGACGTCATCTTCAGTGGGTTTTGAACAACCTGTACAAAAGGAAAGGCCAATTAACAGAACTAAAAGAAATCTAAATTTTGTTTTTCCATCCATACTGTGTGATCGGTCAAATCTAAAAATATTTAAATAGTTTGTTGTAAAAACAAGACTTAAGTGGTGAGTGAATTTAGAAAAATAATTGATAATAATTTTTAGGCTGCGGCCATTTTATGAACTAAAGTACTGATATCTGAGATGTAAGGTTTTTGAACAAAGGCATTGGCGCCTGCGGCTAAAATGACTTTTTCGTTATAGTTTCCTCCGGTCAGAATGACGATTGGCATTGTTTTGCCTGACTGTCTGATCTCTGCAAGAAGTTCTAAGCCATTTTTGATTGGCATATCAATATCGGTAATTATTAAATCGACTTGCTGATCGGCAATAATTTCCAAGGCAACCTGGCCATTTGCCGCCTCGAGAATGTTGTAATTAGCCATAAAAATAAGTTCTCGGAGTAGTGATCTCAAATTTTCATCATCTTCAACAATTAAAATATTTTTTGTCATAATAAATAGTATCAGCATTAATATTTAATTTGCATAGTCCTGGACGGTAGAACTATACCGACGGCTTAATCAAACCGACTCTATACAATAGAGTCATGAGTTCGACTGAAGATAAATACAATAAATTGATCCGCGCCATCGGAGCAAATTTAAAGAAAGCCAGGAAATCCAAAGACTTATCTCAAGCAGATATGACGGAATTTGGCTTTGAACTGCGATATTACCAACGACTTGAGTCGGGGACGCATTCGCTAAATCTCTTTACTCTTCAGAGACTCGCCATAATATTTGATTGCGACGTCAGCGATTTTTTGAAATAAAAAGAAGAGATTAGAGTAAGATCTTACGTCCAGTAAATGGAGTCACTTGATTTCTGAACTTTATTAATTTGTCTGAACAATCTAAACTAAAGCTTCGAGGTTTAAAATGAAGCGACCCATAGTTTTGATTGTTGATGACGACTCTTATATCAGAGAATTACTAGCCCAAATTCTTTCTGAGAATTTTCAAATTGCACTGGCAAAAGATGGCGATGAAGTCCTTGAGGACGCAAGACTTATAAAGCCGGCGCTTATTATTCTGGATATGATTATGCCTGGAAAAAATGGAATTGAAGTTTGCAAAATTCTCCGTGAACAACCCGAATTAAAAGAGACTCCAATTATTATGATGACAGCCATTGATGATTCGGAGCAACGAATCAACGCATTCAATGCGGGGATTGATGATTATATAGTAAAGCCATTTCTGGTTGAGGAGTTGGTTGCCAGAATTAACCGTAAACTAGAACGTACTTCGGCCAAGCGAGCCATCTTTGGGGATTCCGAGGTGCGTTTTGGAAATTTAAAACTTCAGTTCAATGATCTGAGTGTTGAAATTGATGGCACAAGGTGCGAGCTGGGACAAGTAGAATATAAAATATTAAATGTGCTTTTGAAAAAAAGTGGCGAGCTTGTTTCAAGACAAGAACTGAATGATTCAATTTGGGGTCAAGAGCTCCCATCGGATCGAGCATTGGATCCGCATATCACGTCACTGCGTAAGAAAATTCAAAAATCGCAAGGCGAGCTCAAAACTGTTTACGGCAAAGGCTATAGTATTATACTCAAAAACTCAGAGTGTTGATTACTGAGCATTTTTTGAGTCTATTATCTTTTGGACAGTGTCTGCACTTGGCGTTTGTGCTGTGGGATTATAGTTAGAACGTGTTGATCGAAGTTCGTACTTATTAAATTTAACCAGTTCTTCTGCATTTGTTGAAGCCTCACTCGAATTGACGAAAACGGCTGTCCCAAGCCCAATCAAAGCGGCAGGACCTAGCAACTGAGTGCTGATTTTTCCAGAATAAGCCCACGGTGCATTTCTTTTTGCAACAGTAGCTTGTCGATCACTCATTTCAAATTTTTCCTGTTGGAGTTGTGTTTTAGCTGCGCGATTCTGGTCAAGACTATTTAGAATATATCTGTTCTTATCAGCAATAGTATCTGTCAGATTAAGGATTTGCTGTCTGAGAGGACTGTCGGTTCTACCGCCAGAGCGGAGCCATTCTTTTTTCAAAGCCTCTCGTTGAGTTTCCAAATTTACTTTTTGCGATTGAACTTTTTGGAGTTCTTCTAAGGACTTTGTTTCAATTGATACTTGAGCAAATGCACATGTCGAAATCAACAAGGTACCAAAAGTGATACTCAGTCGCTGAGCAAAATTCATTTGTTTCATAGTGAGACTCCATTTTTTAGTTGTTGAAATATGGAGTTCATACATTGTGCCAAAAAAACTAAGCTTGGTTTGATTTAAGTTGAAACGATAAGTGGATCAATTTATATCCTTTTTTAAAAATGAGACAGTTTTTAAAAAAGGATTGGAATTTTAAAATTGACAGGCGATCAATCTATCGACAGGGGTGTGGCTTGTTTTTAGTATGGAAAAATAGGATTGCCGTGCTGTCAGAAAACTGGATTAATAGAGAGATGACTTTATTTCTTGGAGTGTATTTTTTAGGAGCTATGGCATTGGCTTCTGATGCTCAACGAGCTGGTGTAGAGCAAAAAAAAGTGATCAGTTCGCCTTCTCAGAGTAAGCTTCCGAAAATGGCAGACTATGATGTCTATTTTGATTCATGTCAAAAATCGAAATCACTCAATTCAAAGGGGCAGATTTCGGCGATAAATCCAAATCATTTGGGCATTCCCGCGCTTGTTCAAAAAGATCAAAATGGAGTGCAAGCGTTTGATTTAGTGAATGCTGCTTACAAGCACACAGATAAAATGCTCAAACAGAATTTAGAAAAAACAAAAGAATCTAAAAAATGTTTAAAGGCTGTGTTTAGTACTGAGTTTAAAAACTTAACGACATTTTGCCAGGATGTTTATGTTCAGATTATGCAAACATCGGCGTCGATTTACCGAGCCCGTTTGCAACTGGCAATGGCTCTGCCATCATCATCAGAATTAACACCCTTGCAGTACAAAACATTAAATACGAATTTAAATGTACCTGTGAATACATTTAAAGTTGAAAAATGGATGCCCTTGTCAAAGGATGAAAAAAACAGGCTTTCACAAGAGTGGACCGAATTATTAAGCATCATTGAGAAAAAAGCATCAATGGATATGAAGCCAAGCAACAGTGGTTTTATGTCTGGTGCTGACGAGTACAAGAAAAATTTAATACAACAGGTTCGCCAAAAGGCTCTTCTGAATTATCATATTGAAATGACTCAGTATCCACTGATTCAGTTTTTAAAATCAAGTGAGCCCACTGAAAAAGAATTTGAGTCAGCCTACGATAAAGCTATTCAAAGCATCGAAAAAGAAATCGATAACATCAGAGCACATCAAAACAAATTAGTTCTATCGGATAAAAAAATCATTACAGAGGATGATCTTTTTATTTTAAATTATGCTTCGACAGAAGAGGTTCTGCGATCTAATGGACAGTTCTGCTCGGTGGCGCAATCTTTAGTTGAGTATCAAAAATTAAAAAACATGTATGTGTCCTATGGATCGATGGTTTTATTTATCGGTGCAAGTTATTTGAAGGTGCCAGCCACAGCTCTATTGACAGCTGGAATAGGATTGTCAGGGCTTTCGCTTTATCAGTCACAAGTTGAATATAAAAAAGCATTGCAGGCGCATTTAGCCTCGCCTAGTTATGATGATCAAGTTTTTCGAAAATCAAAAGTCGATGAATCTAAAGAAGGCATTGTTTTAAATAGTGCTTTCTTGGGTTTGGCTGGAGCGGGTGGTCTTTCAAACTTCAGACAAGCGATTTTGATTTCAAAGCAGGTGGCTGGTCAGCAAGTGACTCAGTTTTTTAACCGCGCCAAGAGCGGGCTTTAGTTTTTTTGCACCATTTTGAATCGTTTCATATTTGTTTAAAGATGAAATAGCTTCTTCGAGACATATGAAAGTCTCATAAAATGTTTAAGTATTTTACATTTTTGTCGATAAGTCTATGTATGCGCAACCACTTAAAGGTACTGACATGCTTAGTTCTTTTGACGGTCTTTATTGGGGCGTGCAGCAGTTCATCAGACTCTGAAGAAGCAGTCACTCTGCCTGCAGCACCTATAGAGGAGCCCATAGACAGTCCGGTGTCTTCTGCTCAAATTATTTTACTAGAGTCGCCAGACTATGACTTCGGTGATGTAAATGCTGGTTCTGTATCTGAAGCTGTATTAAATATTTCGAATACAGGTACTTCAGCGGCCTCTCAGATATCTGCCTCGGTGAATCAACCATTTAAATTCAAAGGCGGATCATACCCAGGGTTGGGAGGAAACTGTACAAGCTCACTCGGTGTTGGTTCGACTTGTCAAGTATCTGTTGTTTTCAATCCGACAAGTGGTGATGTATCTCAGGAGCCTTTAACTATTAACTACTTAAGTGGAATCACAGAATCCACAGCAACAATACAGCTTTTAGGAACAGGATTGATGACATCGCCAACTCATCTGTCTATTTCATCAATAAATGGTTTTACTATTAATAAATGCTATCCAATTCAAGTTTCCACAGTCACTGATCTTAATATAGAATCTGTAGTCACTTCTGGTACAACAATAAATTTACTTGTTAACAATGGAACGGGCCTATTTTACGACAATGCTGATTGCTTAAATGTGATATCTTCAACAGTCATTAGTGCCGATCAAAAATCCACACTGGTTTATTTTAAAAGTTCCAGCGCTCCTCAAGATTTGACTTTAATTGCAACAGCTATGGGATTAACCTCCGCACAAAAATCAAATTCGATTTCAAATATCACATCACAGTTAAGTTTAACTGGTGATTCTCAAATAAAACTAGGAGTTTGTCGCCAAATTGATGTCGCGCGATTAGATGCCTCTGGCTATCAAGTTTATGATGATGCGCCACTGATTATTAATATTGCACATGACAGTCAAGTGACTATTTTTAGTGATTCAAACTGCTTATCAACAATCAATGCAATAACAATCGAAACTTATAGTTCCTCCAAACGTTTTTATATTAAAAATTCGACGTTAACAGGAAATGCGAATATTAGCGTTGCAGCAACGGATATAACAATATCAAGTACTCAGCTTAATATTAATTTTGTTGATCAGCTGAGTTGGTGGAATCCAAACTGGCCCTATCGATTTAAGCTCAATCTGAATAATTTAGATCAAAATGTCGCATTTAATAACCAAGCCGTCCTTATTAAATTAGATAGTTCTAAAATAAATTACTCCGCTATGAAATCTGATGGGACCGATCTTCGTATTTTGAACACTGATGATCTGACTGAATTAAGTTATGAAATTGAAAAATGGAACCCGGTCGGCGAATCCTATGTTTGGGTTCGTATACCTCTCATCTCGGCAAGCAGTCAGTCTGATTTTATTTACCTCTATTTTGGAAATTTATCCGCAGGAGATATTCAAAATAAAAATGACGTTTGGATTCAATACAATTCTGTATGGCATTTAAATGAAGATCTGAGTATGCCGGCGGCTCAAATACTGGACTCATCTTCTTCAAATCGACACGGAACTTTGCAAAATGCACCAACATCTTCTTATGGAGTTATAGGATCTGGAATCAATCTTAATGGAGATTCTGACTCGTTCGACGTTGGTAATTTAGCGCCTGTTTTGGGAACAACAACAACCATGAGCTTTTGGATGAAGACTTCACAGATCGGAAACAATACCAATTGGCTGGCCCCTGGAATAACCGGCGTTGAACAAGCCGGTGGAGCCAATGATATATTTTTTGGTTGGATCAATGGTGGTGGCTATTTAGGGATGACTGTTGGCAACTCTGCAGGCGCGCTATCAAATTTTATTGTCAATAACAATGCTTGGCGGCACATAACGGTCAGTCGTCATTCAACCACAGGCATTTGTTCGTTTTATGTAAATGGCGTTCTGAATGGATCTTCAAATTGTGGCGCTGGAGATGTTACAACGGCATTTAGTCAAATTGGAATCATCGCGGACACGGGTGGAACACCCACTGAATTTGACGGGGAACTTGATGAAATTAGAATTTTCAATACAGTCAAAACAGATGCGGAAATTAAAGCCGATTATAAATTTCAAAATCAAAGTCATATCATTTTTGGTGCTATTGAAATGATTCCTTGAAATAGACTCCAACACTTCTTAAGGATTTAAGTTTTAGAATAATACGATGTAACCAAGGATTCATCTAATGCAAATGGAACCGCATCAAAAGCAGGTTCAGCATTTATTCTGAGTGTTGCTTCCGTGTCTGATTCTGTTTTTGTGAGCCAATCGGGTAATGGCAGTCGTGGTGAATGCTTTGCGAAAAGATAGGCTTGATTCTGTAGCGCCGATGCTTTTAATGAAACAAGATCGCGCTGTTTTACGGTGTATGATCTGATGGTGACTTTCTTTCCATTAATTAAAATTTTACCATGTGAAATCAACTGATTCGCAGACGCAATGCTTTGAGCAAATCCACCTCTGAAAATAATATTATCTAAGCGTTTTTCAAGTGAGTTAATCAGTGCATGGCACCATCTGCTGTCAGATTTTTTTGCTTTTTTAACGAGACGAATGAGCTGTTCTTCGCGAAGACCATAATGAATTCTAATTTTTTGTTTTTCTTCGAGTTGAAGTCGGTGTTCAGAATATTTTATTCTGCGCTGACCGTGCTGCCCCGGAGGGTATGGTTTTCGATCAAGTGCGCCAGCTTTGCCAAGGCCTGGAAGTTCAACCATTAATCGGCGTTGAAGTTTAAATCGTGGAATTTTATTTTTGGGGTTCATAAACACCTTTGGTTAAGCGAATAAGGATAACTGGACAAATCCGAAGTCTACAAAGATCCGTCGCAGATATCTTTTTTTTATCTTGAAGCAGAGTCATTAAAAAATATGTTCTGTTGCTCATCATCACATCCGTGTTCTTTAGATAGTGATCTGATTTGTTGGTGAAAACAAGTTATTGATAATGGTTATCAATAACTGAAAACGTAATGCGAATGAAAATGAAATGAGAGACATTTTTATTAAGAATAGTTTAATTTTATATTGAATCTGAAATTATTCAGACATTTAATAATGGTCGAAAAGGGGAATCCATCCATGAACAAAATGAATCTTTTTATTCTAACAATCGTCTGCGCTTTAAATACATTTGCTGCTATCTCAGAAACGAGTGATGTCGCTCTGCAAGTGAAAGAAACCGAATTAACAATTGCAACAACAACAGAGAGCTCAGTGGCAAATGAGGGACGATGTGTTCCGGCTTATGCTGCGCTGACTGAAGTCGTTGATTATATCAATCAAAATAAAAAAGCAGTTAAGATTTTAGATGTTAACTATTTAAACTCTGTGGACGCGACAGCTTGCCCAGCGGAATTTAATTTAAAAGTTCTAGTTCGCTATATGGCTAAGTAGTTTTTTTACTTATCCCATCGAGGAGACTTCGGATCGGAAGTCTCCTAATTCTGGACAGACAAATGGGATAACAATGGTCTGATGTTGTGAGTGATGAGAAAGGGAGTGTCCGTTTCCTTGCACGATGATGGGAATGGCAGGTTTGATATTCATGCCACCTTCATTGAGAACTTTCTTCGCGGCACCAAAAATAATATTCAATAATTCGGCCACGGCATCTTTGTTCTCTTCGTTGATTGTTTTATATTCTTCGCCGAGCATTTTTGAGACGATCGCTAAGAATCCAGCTTCAGGAAATGAAAGTGAAACTGTTCCTTTAAATCCAGAGCTCACAACACCAACAACTCCGCTGATATCGCCACTGCACTCGCCCTTTTTTTTGACATAGGGTTTTCCAGCTGTGACGGTAAATTCTGTCATTTTTGAAATAACATCAATGGTTGCGTTGAGAATAGGGTTGATAAAGCGCACATCAATTTTAGAGATGGCAAGGGGGTGAAGGATAACATCCTTCACTTTTTCTCGTAATTCGGTCAATGATGTGGGTTTTGGAAGAAAATGAATGCGCGTGTTTCCAGCAAAGCTATCAATGACTTGATTGTCGATAAAACCACTTGAAATAATAACGGGACAGGGCAAAACGCCACGTTCAGCTTGTAAGAGTTCGATAAATTTAGATCCTGTTATTTTTTCCATATTCAGATCGGTGATAATGACATCAACTTTATCAAGCTTTAACTTTTTCAAAGCATCCATAACATCAAGTGATGTGACAATACTGTGGGCATCCATTTTAAGTGCATCAGAATACGATGTCAGGACCTGTTCTTCATTATCAACAATTAAAATTTTTCCCATAGTTTAAGGTATCTAGGATTTGATCATTTGGCTAGCGCCCAGCTAGAACCTGTCCTTTGGGTTTAGAAGCTTTAAGAAAAAATAACTGTAAGAAATTGAACTGGATTTGCACTTATACAACTGAATGAATAAAATCATCATTTCGGAGGAAAAATGAAAATCAGAAGGGTTCTATTAATGGCGGCGTCTCTAGTCATCAGTTCTAACGTCTGGGCTGGGCGATATAAGATTGATGAATCGCATACTCAGGTGGGTTTTAAAATCAAGCATTTGGTTATTTCAACGGTATCGGGGCGTTTTAATAAATTTTCTGGAGATTTTGATTTTGATCCTAAAAAAGGTGAAGTGACGGGGCTTAGCGTTGAAATTGAAACGTCTTCCATTGATACCAATGAGCTTGATCGCGACAAGCATTTGAGGAGTGCTGATTTTTTTGATGTTGAAAAATTTCCGAAGATCACATTTGTATCTAAAAAAACAATCACAAAAGAAAACAAACCAACAAAAATTGAAGGTGATCTAACTATTCATGGTGTTCAAAAACCTGTCACGTTAGTCGTTGACTATAAGGGGTCCACAATTGATCCTTGGGGCAATGAACGAATTGCTTTTGAAGCCTCGACTCAAGTGAATCGCAAAGACTTTGGACTCAAGTGGAATAAGAATCTTGATAAAGGCGGAGTCATGATTGCTGATGAAGTTAAGATTTTAATTGAGGGAGAAGCTCTCAAACAAACACTCAAAAAGGAGAACGAAAAATGAATAAAACAGCACTCTTATCTGCAGCGCTAACAGGTCTTATGATGGCGGGTTGTGCCTATGGAGTTGCAGCCACTCCGGATGCTTCAGGCACTGTTGCTCAGGGCGAATGTCATGGTATGAATTCATGCAAAGGGACCGGTGAATGCGGTGGTGCAGGGCACTCGTGTGCCGGTAAAAATTCATGCAAAGGAAAAGGTTGGGTTAAACTTTCAAAAGCAGATTGTGAAGCAAAGGGCGGAACATTTAAAGGCATGTAAGATTGTGGACAGGAAGCGAGTCGTATGAACAGCAAAAATCCGATGGTTGGTGTTGGTCTTCGATCTACTCACTATCCAGAACTAGAAACCGGTCGAGAAACCAAGGTTGATTGGTTTGAGGCCATTTCTGAGAACTATATGAATACGGAAGGGCGTCCTTTAAAGATGCTCCTTCAAGTCCGTCAAGATTACCCCATGGCTTTGCATGGGGTAGGTCTTTCCATTGCTTCGCATGATGGGGTATCTCCCATTTATTTGAACAAGTTGAAAACTCTTATCGAGCGAGTCGATCCTGTATTGGTTTCGGATCACTTTTGTTGGTCAAGCCGTGGTGGGCACTATTCGCATGATCTGCTGCCATTTCCATTTAATTTGGAAACTCTCAATACAATTTGTCAAAATGTTGAAGAGGTTCAAAATTTCTTGGGTCGTCAAATTTGTCTCGAGAATATTTCGTATTATTTAAAATCTCAAAATGATGAAATGTCTGAATCTCAACTGATTAATGAAGTCTGTCGAAGAACAGGTTGCGGGCTTCTTTTAGATTTAAATAATGTGGATGTGAATGCAAAGAATCATGGATTTCAAGCTATTGATTTTATCAAAGAGATTGATTTTAATCGAGTGAAACAGATTCATTTGGCCGGTCCTTCACAGGAGGATGGGTTTATTTTTGATACTCATTCGACTCCGGTGCCTGATTCAGTATGGGAGCTTTACCGTCAGTTTTCTGATTTAAAAAAAGATGTTCCTGTTATTGTTGAATGGGATGAAAATATTCCGTCATTTGAAGTTCTCGAAGATGAGGTTGAAAAAGCACGTCAAATTGTAATGGCTATGGAGTTGCATTTATGAAGGATGCCACTTTGAAAAATGAATCCTTAGAGAAGTGGCAAGTCCATTTTTTGAGTTACATTTTAGGAATTGAGCAGAACTTTCTGAATGAGGCGACTTCCATGAATGAGTTACCAGTTCGATCGTGTGCTGATATTTACAAGCGTGGTTACAAAGCCCGTTTGGTCGAGAGTTTAGGTGAAACCTATTCTGCAACATGGTGGGTTCTGGGGGATGATGACTATCTGAAGTTAGCGGAGGAGTTTGTAGCAAGCACGCCTTCACGAAGTTTTGATCTTTCTGATTACGGCAAAGAGTTCCCTGATTTTTTAAAATCGTCAGTGGTTGTCAGTGAAATTCCATTTATTTCCGAACTTTCTCGGTTTGAGTGGGTTTTTAAGATTTTATTTCATTCAGCAGATGTTCCAAACAAAGAGAATTTTTTAAGTCGTTTGAGCCAGAATCCAGAAATGAAGCTTCGACTTTTGCCGTCGACTATTTTGTGGAGATCCAATTTTTCTATCTATGAAATCTGGAAGCAAAGGGATGGGGATATAGCAGCACTAAATGATATTGATTTGGAGTTGCCAGAATTTATTTTGTGTCGCAAATTAGAGGGCAAGGTCCGCATGAACTATTTAGAGGAGTCAGAATTGCGATTGCTACAACAGTTTGAGACCCCTCGGTCAATTGATGAGGCCGTTGCTAGCTATCAGAATCTGTACGGTGAATTGACACCAGAATCGGTACAAAGTCTATTTTCGCGAATCGGTGTGCTGGGTGTTCTCGAAGGAGCTATTTGACTCAGCTATTAACGACATCTGAAATAATAGCTGCTTTTCGCGCCCAAAATTGGGTGGCTTTGGAAGGTCTCGTTCAGCAGTATACCGAGATGTTGCTAAAAGGGGCTTTGAGTCTTGGATTTCGAGATCAACAAGCTGACGACCTGGTTCAGTCGGTGTGGATGACTTTTTTCGAAGTTGTTTCAACCTTTGAAGGTCGCTCGCAGGTGAAGACTTTTTTATATGGTATTTTGATCAATAAGTCTCGCGAGCTGAGGCGCGAGACTAAAAAAAATGACAACCACGACCCAATTGAAGAGGTGATGGAGGAGCGTTTTGATCAGCGTGGCCATTGGACGAGGCCACCCATTTCGCCAGATCGTTTTATTGAATCCCTTCAAAATCTGAAAGTCATTCAAGATTGTATCGAACATTTACCAGTGAATCAACGCGCTGCTTTTTGTTTCCGAGAAGTTGATGATCTTGAAATGCCAGAAATCTGTAAGATCTTGGACGTGACCAACACTAACTTAGGTGTCCTTCTGTATCGTGCGAAGAATCGTCTGAGGGAATGCATTGAAAGAAAAGTGGGTCAAAACTAATGTTATCCTGCAAAGAGACTGTTCTCATCTTATCATCAGACAAAGAGCTCTCGTTTCGACAGAGAATTGAACTTCGTTTCCACTTATTGATGTGTAAGCACTGCGCGTCTTATTCAAAGCAAATTGGCGCCATCGTGGGTGAATTAAAACGGATGTACCGAGAGACCACGAAAATAGATGTCAGTCGAGTTGCCTATCTCGAAAATCAGATTATCGAAAAAATGAAGAAATTTAAGAGTAAAGATTAGTTCATGTTTTTATATTCACACCAGCCGAGTAATGCAAAAAAAATTTGGTCCAGATAAATAGATTTTTTTATTCATTAATACTCTTTACAAGATCGTTCACAGGTACATCGAGTGACTGGGCTATTTTATAAAGAGTAATAAATGTAAGACTGAGTTGGCCGGCCTCGATTTTTTGCCAATGCTGACGGGATCTGATCGGCAAATCTTCTCCGGTGACATCGTAAACAGATAATTTTTTCTTGTTTCGAATCTCTCGAATTCGATTTCCCAAAGCTTTTAAAAGCTTTCTGTCCTGTGCGGATACCAGTGTAGTTCCTTTTTTAAGCCCCATTTGCCTCCAAATCATGATGCGTATGATCTTATGCGATTGATTTTCTCGCTTTTTTGGGGTTTAATGTGCGTAAGATCTTATGCACATATTATGATTGGTCTTAACATTTGGGGATTGGTGTATGATGGTAAATGATTTGAAAAATATGAATTTAAATCTTGGAGAGTGCTTTCGTTCGGCTTTTGCTTCCGCTTCAGCCGAGAAGAGAGGGCGGTTGAATGATCTACTACAAAATGCAGCTCTAAGTATTGAGAACGTCTTCCAAAATCCTATTGGAATTCCAAATAACCTACTGATGAGTATTTCAAATGAGCTTGAGATAACCCAATCTGTCCTAGAAATCATGATAAAGTATTCGAATTGAAATTCTCTATAGTAAACACATTGAACTACTGTCGCCAATTTTCGGCGTTTTTTCAAACAGTCTCGGTTTGATACAATCAAGTAAACTATATGGCATTTGATAGGTGTATGGCTTGCTAATGCTCATTTTAGAGGGATTAATGAAAATACTTATTTTGGCTGTATTCAGTTTATTTATGTCGAATGTTGTTTTTGCTGCAGTCAAATGTGAAAAACTATTTCAAATAAATGAAAAAAAAATCAATGAAGTTGTAAAAATAAGCGCAAAAGAAACAAAACAATTTTATGAGATACTATTAAAAGACGCAAAAGATAACACACCTGACGCTTTTTTTAAAATATACCAAGATTTAATATTATCTGGATTTTTTAAGAAAAATGTTTTTTCTTTAGAGAATAAGTTTGAAATTTACAGAAGGTTTATTCATAAGAATTTTGAAAATTTTGATACTGCAATTAAATTGTATGAAAATTTCACATTTGATAATCCACAATATGAAAGAATTAAGAATGATGAATTTCACAGGGCAGTATCAAATAAGATAAGATTCACAGGGTATAATACAGGTGCACCACCATCTAAAGAGCTTAAAGAGTTTCAGCAAAGTCTTGTTTCTTTTTTCAGAAGACAAGGTCTTAAAAATCAGGCTCACTTTGAAGATTTTGAAAGCAGGCACTATATAGTCAAGAATATTCTAGACCATGTGCATTTCGGTTTTTTTTCGCCAATTGTAGCTGAGTTCTCAACAATTGAATTAAAAAACTTTCTTTATATTGTTAGAAAAGTTTCAACCGAATCAGAGTTTAGAAACATTATCAACAGTAAGGATATTCTTAAAAGATTAGAAGATAGTGATTTTTATGAAATAGATAAAGAGTATTTTTTTAAGTTAAAATATTATTCCGATATTCGTCAATTAGGCATCTTAAAAAATAAAGCAAAAAAAAGTGGCATTGATGATCAGGTTATTCAATTTATTGAAGTTCACTTTGATAAAAAAGATCAGCTTGTTATATTTTCTACATTACCACTATTAAAGACAAAAGTGCTTCAGCAGCATTTTGTTAAAAATTACCAACTTACCAGTAAACTCCTGTCAATAGATTATTTGGATCTTCATATTAGAAATGGATTTTATGTTTTCACTGAATTCACTTCAAATCGTTCTGAAAATTATCAAGAAAGTTTAGATAGTTTATTTAAAATTTCTCAAAAAACAGATGAATCTAGTATTTTTGCAAATAAAATCTATGAGCATTTTTATAATCAAAAGATTGAGGGTCCATTTAATCTCAAAGAAGAAGTTTTGCGAGTTAAATCTGAAGCATTAAAATTTGATTTTAATGTATCGAAATTAAAAAACATGTCTTATGAGGATCGACTAAAAATTATAAGTGAGCTCGTCGATTTAGAAAATAAAGGAATTGTGATCCCGGTTTCTGCTTCTGAAGCTGTTATTGTCGAAATGATTCCGTATCTTAAGGCTCTTGAACCAAAATTAGTTAAAATGATTCATTTGGAATCATTGAATAGCTTTTGGGAAATATTTTCAAGTTTTAATTGGAAAATACAGGCTCATGTTTCGTCTAATTTTAAGAAATTAAACAATATATTTGAGATGTCTCAGCAAGAAATTATTGTAAATTGGCTTTTGAATACTATTGCTGGTCGGCAAAATTTATTTCAAAAATCAGAAAATAGTATAGAGTTTCTAAAAAAACTTTATGCGGTTAATATCAATGCAAATGATTTTCAATCTATGTCTGAAATGACTAAAAATTATTTTCTAAACCTTATTAAAAGATTATCAGATAATAGCTCTAAGCTTGAAATTTTTAAAAGAATCGATGCAGAGCTTTACTCTAAAGAAAATATTAAGAAAACGTTGGAACTTATTCAGTTTTATTCTTTGATTGAGCTAGAATCAGATACTAAAGTCAGGATCAAATCGCAATTGGTAAAAACTAGAATTAGTCTGCACAACAGAGATGCTGAATTAGAAAAATATAGAGCGCAACTTTTGAAAGAGTTTAAAGAAATTATTTCAGACGAAAACTTTAAAATCTCAGAAAAACATATGTCAGAGCTAATTGATAAATGGGGTGATTTAGAAGTTCTATTTGTTCTTAGTAGTAGGTTGGAAAACAAAGAAGTTGATGTCTTACGAGAAATTATTAAACAAGAACTCAGTGGTAAGTTTCATGAGTACAAGTTTTCTGGAAGGACTGCAGAAGAGAAATCCCTTTCAAAAAAGCAGATGAGTATGCTGACTCCTGCTGATCAAATAGTCTGGGAGACCCCTATAGCTAAAGTTGCTTTTCCAAAAGCAAATCAAGCTGAAATACAGCCTTTAAGAGAAAAAATTGAAATTCTTAAGAACATTTTTTTGCATGAAGTAGAACGAAGTGGGTATAAAGTTGACAATAAAATTACACAAATTAGAAATCAATGGATCAGTAGAATTATTTCGTATAAAGGAAATCCGAATGAATTTTTTAAAGTACAGAATGTGCCTGAAATTATAGATCAGGTTAAAATACTATTTTATGCTGTAGATGAATTGATGAATTCGAAGAACGGTCAATTTGAGTATAAGCAATTGCTTTCAATTGTGAGATGGAATTTACATAATGGAGTTAAATTTCAAAACGAAGAAGTTAATGCGGCATTGTTAACTCAATTAAAAGATATTCATGAATCTATTCAAAAATTAAATAGCGATTCGAACAGATTAATTTTATCTGTTAAATCCAGTGATCCCAAGTTGTTACTTACAATTGGTGATTGCGTTAATGCAGCATCTTGTCAAAATTTTAGAGAGGGAACTGTTATTCGGACATTACCGGGCTATGTGATTGATGCCAATGTTCAAGCCTTACTAAGTTTTGAATTAAACAGCTCTACTTTTGATTCCGTTCAGGATTTTTCTAAGGTTAAGAATTGGGTCAAAAATTCAGGAGTTAAATTAAAAGTTAAGTTTGATGGAAATCTAAAAGTTGTCACATTTACATTTGAAAATGAAGTCATTACAAGCCGCCAATTGGATAAAGGATATTTAAGAAATATGATTAAACTTGGAAAAATGGATAAATCAAAAAAAGCTGGAATCGCTATTGAATCCGGTTATTCTCAGACTCATCCAGACATTGAATTTATGATAAGCCAGCATATTGAAATTGTTAAAGAAATGATTGAAAAAATTTCTGGTTCTACAAAAGGCCAAATGACTGTCTATAAATCTAAAAATCCAGCAGGTCATTATTCCGACTTAGGATCGGGAATAGAAACTGATAATTACACTCTTCAGTTTAATCTTGATCATGTGAGAATGAAGTAGAGGCGTGTAAAGCAAATTGACAGCTGTTTAGCGTTAATGGTTTTTTCGCACAAATGACTTCATTTGAAATCTCCAAACGAAATATAAAGTATTTGACTGGATTTAGTTTTGCTTTTCTTAGTTTCGAAGGTGGTTCCAATGAGAAGTTCAATAGTTATTATTTTAATAGTCCAGCTCATGACATGCGTTTCATTGGCGCAAAAATTTAAACAGCAACTGTCTCAATCTGAATCAGGGGCTGCTATCCTGAAGTTGATGCCAAAGTTATTAACCGATCAAGCTAAAATTGAACGGGCTAAGGGAATATTAAATTTGATTACAGATAGAGAGGCCGAAGCCAATCAAGTCATTGATACTTTGGTGCGAATTAAAGGCACAAATCCTGTTCTATTAGGTGAAGCCGGAGTTGGGAAAACGGCAGTTGTTGAAAAAGTATCGCAAATGATTGCTCTGGGAAGTGTCCCTCGAGCTAAGGTTTTCTCGAAGGAAATTTTAAATGCAGAAATTATTCAATTAGAAGCATCAAGTGTAAAACAGTTGGGTAAAAGACCAGAGGATGCTGCGTTGGCATTAGTAAATCATTTAAAACAAATAGAAAAAGACACTGGAGTGCCAGTTATTTTATTTATTGATGAGATACACAGTCTTGATTCAGATATGTGGGATGTTTTAAAAACAGCAATGGATGCTAAAGATGGTATCCGGCTTATCGGTGCGACAACTGAGCGTGAGTTTCAGTTGAAGTTTGGAAATGAAGAAGCCATGCTACGACGATTTGCTCCAGTTGGAGTTGCCGAATTTACTGAAGAACGGTCCATTGAAATTTTATCAGGCTCATGGAAATCACAAATTGAAAAAAGATATGATGTTGAAATTTCAGATGAATTGATTAAGCAAGTGGTTAAGAATTATAAAAAAATTCTTCCTGATGTCGCACGTCCTGATGGGCCGATAAAAGTGCTGGTGGATTTGGCAGTTCAGGCGCACCGACATACAGTTAAAAAAATTGCGACTGCTGATTTTTTTAAATTTGTAAAAGATCGAACCAAAATTCCAGCAAATCCACAAGATTTAAATGAAATCAACTCGTTCATGAAAGAAAAGGAAAGTATTCTTAAGTCGAGAATACTTGGACAAGACCGTATGGTTGAATCGACACTTTCAGTTTATCGCAATTTACTCTTGTCGGGTGGTGATAAACCTCAAGTGATCATGTTAATGGGATCAACAGGTGTTGGTAAAACATATTTAGCTGAAAGCGTAGCGCAGGCATTATTTGGTGGTGAGCATCGATTCTTTAAAATTGATGGATCAGCCTATGCAACCAAAGTAAATGGCTCTTCGCCATTATCCAGTTTGCTGGGGCCTAAGCCGGGTACAGTTGGATATAAAGAAACCACTGGTAGCCTTATTGAATGGATGAGTAATCCTGGTAAAGGGCGTTTCGGAGGTGTCTTGCTGATTGACGAGATTGAAAAGATGCATCCGGATACGCTTAAAGAACTTGCGATGAATTTATTTGATAAAGGAGAAGTTTCTGCGGGAAATGGGAAAAAAATAAAAGTTCCGAACCTTTTAATTATGGGAACGACAAATCATGCAGTTAATCAAGTTCTTCCTGAAGGTTATCAAAACTGGTCTGAAGAGGAGCTTAGAAAAAGAATTGCTGACTTTGATCAAAAAGATTTGAAAAATCTATTCATTCAGCCCACTGAAGCCGATAGTGATTTTAAGTGGCCACGCGAAATCGTCAATCGAATCGGCACGTATATTTTTGCGAATCCAATTACAAATCAAGAGGCTTTTCGAATTTCTAAACTTGAATTTGCAAAAAGAATTAAAATTTATAGTGAAAGAAATAACCTCCAATTCAAAATCGAAGACGACGTTATTCAATTCTTGACCGATCAAGTTTTTAACCGAGAAGATGGTGTTCGCGATTTATCAAGATCCATTGAATCCTTTTTTAACATAGTCACAAAAAGAATAACGTCAGGTGTGATTCAAATTAAAATGGATAGACAAGGATCAAAAAATAATTGGAGCTTTTTAGTTTCTAACGGGAAAGAACAAATTAAAATTACAGATCATCCATTTAAAAAAGCTCAAAATGCTGCATCTATAGAAGAATTAAAAGATTTAAAAACTTTAACGAATCGTGTGAATAATGAAATTTATGGTCAAGACGAAATGATTCAAAAAGTAATCAATGTTGTTCGAAACTGGAGAGTCTTGCCTTCAGGAAAGCCATTAACCATTATTGCTGTGGGATCAACGGGAACAGGTAAAACTGAAACGGCCAAAGTACTAGCAAAAGAACTTTATGGCTCAGAAGCAAAGGCTCCAATCGTTGCAATGGGTGATGTTGGACGAATTGAAAACTTGAATAAAATTTTTGGTTCAGATCCAGGTTTTGTAAAATCGAATCAAATGGGGACTTTTGAAAAAGCATTACTTCAAGTTATGAGTGGCGGATTTTTAGTTCTTGATGAAATTTCAAATGCTGGTGGTACTGATAAAAATCAGCGTCAAGAAATTATGTTTAAATTTTATAATATCATTGAAGAAGGATTTTGGATTTCTCCGAATACGGGGCGTCGTTATGATTTATCAAAAGTTATTTTTTGGATGACGGGTAATGATATGCAAGATTACTACTATGGTGTTTCCAGTGATGATATGCGTGAGTCCATTTACAATCGAATCAAGGACGAAAATAATGTCAGATCTGAACTTCGTAAGCGTGGATTTCCCGAAGCTATTTTGGGACGTGCCCAATTGGTTGTTCATACAAAGCCCCTTTTAACTCAGCACACTCTTGGAATTTCTCAGCGGGTTGTGAATAAATCTGTTGAAAATATTAGAAAAAATTTCCCTGGAGCTGAAGTTATAATTTCTGAAGCAACAATTAAAACTGCCAATGAAGTTTTCTTTAACCATGATCAAGGTGGACGTTCAATACGCAATAAATTCGAAAGCGAAATTCAAGGTCTTATCTCGGAATCAATTCTGTTGACAGACACGACACCGGAGAATGCTCAGGATCGTGTATTTGAAGTGAAGATCGTAGATGGGCGTTCTAAAAAACATTATGCCATCAAAGGGTTGCAACAATATTTTCTTGTAGAAGTAGTTGTTAAAAATAGAAAAGGTGAAACTTTACAAAAAGTTTCCAACGATCTTGCTAGTAAAGTTGATTTAAGCAAACCGGATGCTTCTGAATTGGTTAAGGTCTCCTTTCACGAGATAGGTCATGCAATGCTTAACGATGAAAATGTTTCTGGTCAAAGACTTCGTTTTGTAACAATAAAACCAGGTTCATCTGGTGACGGTTCAAGGTATTTAGGCTACGCCGCTTACGATGATGTTAAAAAGAAGAATACAGGTCTTACTGAACTTCGCAGAAATTTAATGAGAATTGTTGCGGGACGCGTTGCTCAAGAAGTTGCAGGATTTCAACCAGATCGTGGCTGGCAGTCTGATTATAATAAAATGGTCAAACTGATCTCAAGTTTTTACGTCACTTCGGGACTTGATCCAAAGCTTTGGGGAACAAGTTTTGACAAAGAAAATCGTCTTGTCGGAACAAGTGCTCAGCAAGAGTATTTTCATCAACTCATTATTGCTGAAATTACGAAAGCACAAGATCAAACCCGTGAATACTTAACAGCTCATATTGGACTCTTAAGATTTTTAACTGCGCAGCTAGTAAAAAACCAAAGTCTTACCGGAGAACAATTCCGAATCTACTTAGAAGGTTTTAAATCGGGTATGAATAGCAGACAAATTCAGAAGGGTAAGGTCGTTGTCATTGATAAAATTGTTCAAAAAAATGGAAGTTCTAAAAATTCAGTAATGAGTTGTAAAAAACTTTTTAACTAGGGTTTAAAATGATAAAAATTTTAAATATTTAAAAATTCTTGTCACAAATCAAGTGCATCTGTCGTAGTAAGGGACGTGAAGCTTTTTACGGCCTTCTGTATCATTATGGGACTCGCTTTTTCGAGCAATTCTTCTGCCGAAGAACTGCTGACTTATGAGCACTTTCTTAAGATGGTTTTCGAGAAAAATCTTGATCTCAAAATAGAGTCAGCCAAGCTGGACGCGGCAGAATCCCAGACCAAAAAACTAAATATTCCACCACCGATGATTGGCTACATGAGAATGACTGATGAAAGCGGAAGCGCGAATGGATTTGAGGTTTCTCAAATGATTCCATTTCCGTCAAAAGTTTCAGCGGGTCGAGCTTCAAGAAAATTTGAAGCAGACTCGCAAAAAGAAGTGATTGTGGGCATGGAATCTGAAATTCATGCAAAAGCGCGATTGATTTATTTTTCTATTTGGCAAGGACAGGCCAAGATTGATGCATTAAAGGAAAAAAAAGATGTCATCAAATCTCATCTTCAGCTGGCACGGGCCGGGGCGAGGTCGGATAGTTTCTTGAAAATTCACTTGCTGAAGACTGAGTCGGATTTGGATCTTTTGGAAAATGATATGATGTCAGCCGAGCAAGATCTGCTCGAGAGGCAAATCCGAGCCGCCAAGTTTGCAAATATTGATCCCATCGATTTTCATCCAAAGGCGGAGGACCCCGGTCTTATTCAGCTTCCGACTCAAAAAAGCCTTTCAGCTCCTGCACAAATTGAATCCACAAAATTAATTTTAGAAAGTTTTAAAGCCCGCGAACAAGAAGAGCGCTCGTCTTGGTTTCCAGACTTGTATCTTCGCTATCAAGAGATTGGTAAAACAGAAATGATGCCTAAAATTTCTGAAATCATGATTGGAGTGAGTCTTCCATTCTTGTTTCCATGGGATGCTTCGGCCAGTGCTGACCAAGCAACGGCGCAGAGGCTTCAAGCAGAGTATATTCTTGAACAAGAAAAACGTCGCGTTGATTCAGAAAAAGAAACTTTAGTGGCTCGAGCTACTTTTTTAAGAAAGCAACTCGATAATTTGAATCACAATTTGCTTCCGCGGGCCGAGAGACGTATGAAACTTGTTCGCAATTTAGCGCCGCGAGATTTAGAATCACTTCAGGATCATCGTGAGGCAATGGAGGCTTTTCCTGATCTGAAAATCAAAGTTCTTGATGTTCGTTTTCAATATGAGGAAGCTATTTCAGAACTTCTTAAATTTTCAAGGAGTCGCTCACAATGAAAAAAATAGGAATCATTATTATTGTCGTCGCAACAATTTTTGGATTTTGGATGACACAAAAGTATTCTCCAAAAATGATCTCTTCAAAAGATGAATCCACAGCAGAACTCAGTGAGCAAACTTATTGGACGTGTCCGATGCATCCTCAAATTCATCAGGATCATGCGGGTGAGTGTCCGATTTGTCATATGAAACTTGTGCAAGTCAAAGTCGATCCTCAAGATTCAGATCCGACGGCATCCGAAAAAAAAGGCTCAGTTCAGATTAATTCTGAGCAAATGACTTTGCTGGGCGTGCAACGCGCCGAAGTGGAAAAGATGACGCTTAAAATGAAAATACCTATTTCTGGACGTTTTATTTCATCAACGTCTGTGGCCTTTCAAATTTATGAAAGTGATCTTAAGTATGTAAAACGGGGACTTGTGTTTAAAGGTGTGAGTCACTTTTCACCAGACAATGAAATTTCAGGAATTATTACGGTGGTTGATTCGATCGTAGATCCAACAAGTCGAACCATTCGTGTGGTGGGTTCCATAAAGAATGGTTTTTCAAAAATACCATCTGAGACTAGTTTCCGTGGAGATATTATTGTTGAATTGAAAGATAGAATTTCTATTCCCGAAAGTTCGGTATTGCACACAGGAGCGGGTGATTTTGTCTATATCTTTGTGAAAGACAATGAACTGATTCCCAGAAAAGTTTCTTTAGGAATCAAGACTGAAGGTTTTTATGATGTCTTAGCAGGAGTTCAACCTGGTGAAATAATGAGTTCTGGTCCTAATTTTCTTATAGACTCTGAAAGTAAGATCAGAGCGATTTCTATGCCCACAACGGATGAAATGGGTGGGCCAGAGAAATCCTCAGTGCCAAGTTGTCCTAAAGGTCAGCATTGGGATATACCAATGTCCATGTGCATGCCTGGCAAGGGGTAGCTCATGATTCGTAAGATTATTTCTTTTTCTGCACATAATCGTGTTCTTGTTCTGATCGTGGTTTTTCTCATTTCACTTGTGGGTATTTATTCTGTGAAGCATATTCCACTTGATGCCATTCCAGATCTTTCAGATACGCAAGTTATTATATACTCGCGCTGGGATCGATCCCCCGATATTGTCGAGAATCAAGTGACGTATCCGATTGTCTCGGCAATGTTGGGTGCTCCTCGAGTAAAATCTGTTCGCGGATTTTCAGACTATGGCTTTTCATATGTTTATATTATTTTTGAAGATGGTGTGGATCTTTACTGGGCCCGAAGTCGTGTTCTTGAAAGTATAAATCGAATTTCATCGCAAATTCCGGATGGTGTAAAAACAGAGATTGGTCCTGACGCGACGAGTGTGGGTTGGGTTTACCAGTATGTTTTAAGGGATGAGTCCGGACGCTTCAATGCTGCCGATTTGCGTTCCATGCAGGATTGGCTTGTTCGCTTTCAGCTTCAGTCTGTTCAGGGTGTTGCTGAAGTTGCTGCGGTGGGTGGTTTTGTTAAACAGTATCAGATAAAAGTTGATCCCACCAAGCTGGCGTTATTTCAATTGACGATGAAGCAAGTCATGGATGCGGTCAGGCTATCCAATCAAGAAAGCGGAGGGCGTACCATTGAATTTTCTGGAACTGAGGCCATGGTCAGAAGCCGTGGTCTTGTGGAGCGAGTCGAAGATATTGAAAATGCTGTTATCCTGGATAATCCTCGAAGTCGTGCTCCGATTTTAGTGAAGCAAGTGGCGACAGTGTCTGTAGGACCTGAAATGCGACGAGGGATCACAGATTTTAATGGGCTCGGAGACACCGTTGGTGGGATCGTGGTGATGCGGCAAGGAGAAAACGTTCCGGCTGTCATTGACCGCATTAAAGAAAGAATAGTGTCAATTCAAAAAGCGCTTCCAGAGGGGGTAAAGATAATTCCGGTCTATGACCGCTCTGATCTTATTGCGCGTGCCATTGATACTTTAAAGGGAACTTTAATTGAAGAGCTGGTGATTGTGAGTCTTATTGTTCTTTTGTTTCTTTGGCATATTCCTTCGGCTTTGGTGCCGATTGTGACGATTCCAATTTCAGTTCTTTTAGCATTCATACCGCTTTATTTTATGGGGCTTTCGTCGAATATTATGTCGCTATCAGGGATTGCGATTTCAATTGGTGTTTTGGTTGATGGTGCCATTGTCGAAGTCGAGAATGCTTATCGTAAAATTTATCTTTGGCAAGAGGGCGGTCGCAAAGAAGATTTTTTTAAAGTTCGTTTAAGTGCTCTTATGGAAGTCGGGCCATCAGTTTTTTTCTCTTTACTTGTGATTGCGGTAGCTTTTTTGCCAATATTCACGCTTGTTGATCAAGAGGGGCGACTTTTTAAACCACTGGCGTACTCAAAAAACTTTGCCATGGCGATAGCAGCGCTTTTGGCAATTACTCTTGATCCTGCGATGAGAATGCTCTTTGCGCGAAGTGAGCCCTTTCAAACTAAAAGTCCTTGGCTTAATCGGATTGGAAATGCGACTCTGGTTGGGACTTATTACTCCGAACATAAGCATCCGATCAGTCGCAGACTATTTCAAATTTATGAGCCCGTGTTAGATTGGGTTCTAAAATACAAGAAGGCAACGCTTGCTTTGGCATTTGTGGGATTACTTTCTGTTATTCCTGGTTTTTTATTTCTTGGTTCGGAATTTATGCCTACTTTACATGAGGGCAGTCTTCTTTATATGCCAACTGCTCTTCCGGGTGTGTCCGTGACAGAAGCGCAACGTTTGCTTTCGGTGCAAGATAAAATTTTAAAATCATTTCCGGAAGTCGATACGGTATTTGGAAAAGCTGGACGTGCAGAAACATCTACGGATACGGCACCCTTAAGCATGTTTGAGACAACAATTGTTTTAAAACCTAAAGCAGAATGGCGTCAAACAGAGCGTTGGTACTCTTTTTTTCCGGCGTTTATGAAAGGACCCTTTCAGCGGATTTGGCCTGAAACAATCAGCGAAGATCAGCTTATTGATGAGATGAATGAGAAACTCAGCTTTCTTGGAATGCCGAACATCTGGACGATGCCGATTAAGAATAGAATTGATATGCTTTCCACGGGCATTAGAAGTCCCGTTGGAGTTAAAATTTTTGGTCCGGATTTAAAAATAATTCAATCCATCGGACAAGATATTGAGCGTGAAATTAAAAAATTGGACGGAACGCGATCAGTTATTGCTGAACGCATTGCCGGAGGATACTTTCTTGATATTGATTTTGATCGTGAGAAATTAAAAATTTATGGTCTTTCGCTGAAAGAGGCTCAAGATCAAGCGATGATTTCTGTGGGCGGTGAAAATGTCTCGCAGATTTTAGCCGGTCGAGAGCGATATCCCATTCAAGTTCGCATGGCCCCAGCTTTTCGACAGGATGAGAGCGCTATCAAACGATTACTGATGACCACATCCACGGGGGCTCAGATTCCATTGAGTGAAATAGCTCAAGTTCATTTTCGAAATGGACCTTCGATGATTCGTGATGAGAATGCGCAGCTTGTTGGTTATGTGTATGTGGATATGGATTTATCAAAAGTCGATATCGGAACCTATGTTGAGCGCGCCAAAAAACTAGTCGAAGAAAAAATTTCAATACCAAGTGGTTATGTCATTGCGTGGAGTGGCCAGTTTGAAAATATGGAGCGTATCAAAGAACGTCTTAAGTTTGTGATTCCAATCACACTGTTGCTGATTGTATTTCTTCTTTTTTTCAATACAAGATCGTGGGTGAAAACGGCAATTGTACTTTTGGCTGTTCCTTTCTCGTTGATTGGGGCTGTGTGGCTATTGGTCTTATTGGGATATAATCTTTCGATTGCAACCTGGGTTGGGATGATAGCTCTTCTTGGACTTGATGCCGAGACGGGTGTTTTTATGTTGATGTACTTGGATCTTGCATTTGATGATCGTGTTCGTCGGGGTGAGATGCAAACACCTTCGGATCTGAAAGCCGCTGTTGTTGAAGGAGCTGTTCATCGTGTGCGACCAAAGTTGATGACAGTGGCTGCACTTTTTATGGGACTTCTTCCGATCATGTGGTCAACTGGAGCCGGAGCTGATGTTATGAAAAGAATTGCAGCTCCAATGATTGGTGGCCTAGCCACATCATTTCTTTTGGAGTTGTTGATCTATCCAGTTGTTTTCTACTTGTGGAAATCAAGAATCCTTTTTAAAGAAATAAAAAATTAAATTTTTTACAGAAAATCTCGACGCAACTTTAGTCTGTGTTCAATCAAAATAGGTCATATTTTATTGTATCTCCAGAATGATTCTTCCATATTGAAAACTCAAACCGAAGGAGAAAAAATGTTAAAGAGTTGTGTTTTTTTTGCATCAGTATTGGTTTTTTCAGGTTGTGTGAGTTCAGGAAAATATAAAACCTTAGCTGATCTAGAAGCAAAAACAAATAAAGAGAATGAAACTTTAAAATTAGAATACGGAGCTTCACAAAATAAAGTGTCCGAGCTCAGCAAAAAACTTGGAATCGCGGATACGCAAAACTCTCAGATGCAGGATTCATTGAATGAAATGAAAGCCGCAATGGATCAGATGAAACAAAGAAGAGCAGAATCAGAAAAAAGATTAAAAGAATACAAAGAGCTCACATCTAAATTCAGCAAGCTTGTGAATTCGGGAAAGCTCAGTGTTAAAATGGTTAATGGCCGCATGACAGTCGATGTGTCTACGGATATTTTATTTTCATCAGGTTCAGCAAAATTATCAGCCGAGGGTGTAAAGGCCATCAAAGAAGTTTCAAATTTACTAAAAACCTTACCGAACAGAAAATATCAAATCGAAGGTCACACGGATAATGTACCTATCAAGAGCGAGCTTTATCCATCAAATTGGGAGCTAGCTTCAGCCAGATCATTGACCGTTTTAAAAACAATGATCGATGCAGGTTTACCAGCGGATCAAATCAGTGGTTCATCGTATGCTGATACTCAACCCACAGCAGATAATGCGACACCTGAGGGTAGAAAGTTAAATCGCCGTATTGCTATAGTTATAGTTCCTGATTTGTCAGATCTTCCAGGCAATGACGAGATCGAAAAACTCGAAGAAAAAACTAACTAATCATATAAAGATTCTATAACAATATTCAATATTCCAAATCGGAATATTGAATATTGAGACGCGATTGCTTGACTGATGTTGTCGTCTTTAGACTTGAATAGCTCGGTCTATTGCCCTAACTTAATGGTATGACAGATGCTGGTTTGAGTGTTGTTATTCCATTTTATTCGCATAGCTCGGATCTGTCGCCACTTCTGCTATCGCTCGAACAAAGTTTTTCTTCCTTATGCGTTTCTGACCAAAAAAATATAGAAATTATTATTGTGAATGATTCAAGCCCGTGCTCCCCACGAGAATCGCTTATCTTGCCATTGAGGCGTATTGATCTGGCAGTGAATCGTGGGGTCGGTGCTACTCGAAATGTCGGCATTAAAGCGGCCACATTTAACTGTTTCTTTTGCCTTGATTCCGACACTTTTGTACCAGTGGATTTTTTTGAAAAAGTTAAGAAAGTGCGCCAGCTTCATGGTCACGAGCCAATTATTCAGGGGATTGTTCTGGAAAAAACAGGAGCATCAAGGTTTCAAAAATACCTATCGATCGTTAATTTTGCTGATGCCTCCATCTATCGTTCAGGTGATTATGCAGAATTTCTTTGTTCTGGCTGCTTTATGAGCACAAAAGATTTTTGGGAGGAGATCGGATATTTTGAAGAAAAATTTACTGCCAGTGGAGGGGAGGAGTTTGAGATTCTGAGTCGAATTCCTTTTCGTTCTATTTACCAAAGTTTTCTCATCGAAGTGCAGCATGACTATGACAATATGGGGGTGCGAATTCGAAAAATATGGCATCGAAGCAAGCACTACACAAAAACAGCTGCGCTTAATCCTAGATTCTCATTGGCTCTTAAGCTAGCCGCCGGTGCTCGTCTTCTATTATCAGTGCTCATGTTTTTTGGTGCCGCTGTTTTATTCCTAGATTTTTCATTCGGGATCACTTTGATTGGCCTAGCGTATCTGGGCTTCTTGGTGGCGGATGGAGGTCGTTATGCGCGATATATTTTTGATCGAGGCGGCTTATGGCTCCTATTGTTGAGCCCATTTTTTTTATTCTTGGAGTATTTCACGGCTGGTTTGGGCGCGATCTTTCATGGAAGCACACTCATTCGCAATTGGAGGAGAAGACGTGATTAGAAAGCTAAAATTTTTATGGGAACAGAAGCCATCGTATTTGATTTATTGGGTGTCACAGGCCTGCAATTTCACCTGTGAGCATTGTTTCAATCACGAAGAGAATCAACGCAGGAGTCATCAATTAAGTTTAGATGAGGTTCAGAAAATTTCACAGTCTTTTGGTCACATTAAATATATCACTTTCGCTGGGGGAGAACCCTTCCTTCGCAGTGATCTTCTTCAGTTGGCCACTGTCTTTATCCAGCAAAATGATCTTCAGCAGTTGAATATTGTAACGAACGGCTGGTTTGAGGAACGTATACTTGAATTTAGTCGTGGTTTTTTAAAGATGCACCCCCAAGTGCAGCTCACGATCAACATTTCATTGGATGGATTTCAAGAAGAGCATGACCAGATTCGTAGAAAGGACGGCAGCTTTCAAAAGTGTGTCTCGCTCATCCATCAATTAAAACAGCTGGTGACCAGCAACTTCGAAGTGGGTGTGAACTCAGTTTACAATGCGAAAAATGCAAATCAGATGGAGCGCTTTGGTGAATGGGTGATCGATCAACTGGGTGTTCCGTTTACCATTAATTTACTTCGTGGCCAAAGTATTCCAGAGGAACAGCTTCGTTCATTTGATCCAAGTCATTATTTTAGAATCGCTCGACATTTGCATAAAAAGAATATTTCCCTGAGGAAGCCGTTGAGTCATCTTTCTTTTGAGCAGTTGGTGGCTGGGGTGCAAATGACGGTTTTGGATATTGCAGAAAAAAGTGTCTCTCATAATCAGATGACTGTTCCCTGCAAGGCGGGACGCAAGGGGATTGTATTGAAAGCCGACGGGGAAATTCTACTTTGCGAGATTTTAGGTACCAGTCTTGGAAATATTCGAGAGCATGATTTTGATATAGGAAAACTTTTAGAAACACCCACAGCTCAAGCACATATCAGTAAGTTGATCGAGGATAAATGCCATTGCACGTGGGAGTGTTTTCAATCGCTGAATGTGGTGCACTCGCCCAGTCTTTACCCTAAGGTTATTAAACGCACTTTTTTGGGAGCTTAATTATGAAATTGAAGATTTTATTTTTATGTGTGGCAAACTCTGCGCGAAGTCAACTGGCTGAGGGATTGGCTAAATCATTGTTTGGTGCAAATGCTGAAATACAAAGTGCAGGATCAGAACCCTCGGGCACCGTGCAACCTTGGGCAATCACAGTCTTGAATGAAATTGGAATCGACATCAGCAAGAATTCTTCGAAATCCTACGATCAATTATCTTCTAAGTTTTTGGCTGAACTGGATTATGTCATCACACTTTGTGCGGAAGAAGTCTGTCCAGCGATGATCTCTAAAGCCACAAGGCTCCATTGGCCAGTCAAGGACCCTGCGAAGGTCCCCGAAAGCCAAAAGGCAGAAGCCTTTCGTATTGCAAGAGATGAAATAAAGCAAAAATTAGAGAACTTTAGAGCTGAAATTCGCTTTTAGAAAAGCATGAATGTCAGCGGCTGGCTTGCCAGAGAGTTTCTGAACAGCATCAGTCACAAGCCCAGAGTCACCTTGTTTAGCCGCAAGATCAAAGCTTACAAAAAGTTGTGCGTATAATTCTGGAAGCCCCGAACTTATCGCACCGGCTTTAAAATCTTCTGGTGAGATATCAATGTAGGTTACTTTTTTTCCGGTCACTTCATTCAGAACATTCAAGAGTTCTGGATACGAGTACGCTTTGGGGCCTGTAATATCGAAATAAGTATTTTCATATTTCTCGGCGTTGATAAGAGCGCCTGCGGCAGCAGCGGCACAATCTTCACGCATCACATATGAGACTTTTCCATCGCCCGCGCAACCAAATAGTTTTCCCGACTCGATGGCGTTCGGTAGGGAGTAGAAAAGATTTTGTGTATAAGGGTTGTTTCGTAAAAATGTATATTTCAATCCGCTTTCTTTGATAAGATTTTCAGTTGCTGCATGATCCGGTGCGACCAATGCCGGTGATGTTTCAGTATTGGGCCACGACGTGTAGAAGATGTGTTTCACGCCAGCTTTCTTGGCCGCATCAATGGCATTTTTATGCTGTTCAATTCGTTGGCCGATGTCTGCTGTGCTAATCAGAAGCAGACGAGTCGCGCCTCTGAAGGCTTCAACCAGGCTAGAGATATTATTAAAATCTGCGGCTCTGATTTCGACGCCCTTTTGGGTCAAGTGGGCCAGTTTATCCGGACTTCGAGTTGTTCCAATTAAATCCTTTTGGCCGGACTTTAATAAATTTTCCAAGACCAATTGCCCCAGGTGTCCAGACGCTCCGGTAACTAAAATTCTTTCGTTTGATGCCATATTTGTTTTCCTCCGTTATGAAAATTCAACCCACTTAGTATCGAGCTAAAAGGACTAGACTACTAGATAGTAAAATCTGGAATTACTTTACGGATAACCGTATAATCTACTGATGAGTCAACTTGATGGAATCGAAGTCTTTGTTAAAGTCGTGCAATGTGGAAGTTTTAGCGCCGCCGCAAGGCTTCTGGGAATGCCTGTGACCACAGTCAGCGGAAAAGTCGCGGCCTTAGAAAAAAGGCTTGGTGTGACGCTGCTGCATCGAACGACAAGAAAGTTAAATATCACTCAATCTGGTGAAGCGTATTTTTCCCATTGCGTGCGGGCGCTTGAGGAAGTGGATGCCGCAGAAAGAAAGCTTCACACAACAAAAGCCGAACCCGAGGGTCTTTTACGAATTTCTGCGACACCGGATATTGGCCACTTGTTATTACCGCCAATTATTCGAAACTATCTGAGGGCTTTTCCGAAAACTCAAATTGAATTGATACTGACCAGCCGAGTTGTCGATCTGGTCGGAGAAGGCATCGATCTGGCCATCCGCACTGGCAAATTGAAAGACTCCACTTTGATCGCAAAAAAATTTTTTGATGTGGAAGTCTTCTTATTTGCAAGCAGTGCTTATATTAAAAAAAATGGTTTTCCTCGAGAGCCTCAAGATCTCAAGAATCATTCTTTGATAGCGCTTAAATCTTTTCCGAATCCTTTAAGTTTTATAAAAGACCGAAAGGCTGTGAAAGTTCCCTATCAACCGCGAATCATTGTAGATGATATGGAAGCCGTAAAAGTTTTTGTCATGGACAGCGACGGTCTGGGTGTTATGCCGTCACTTATTTGCGAGCCAGAATTGAAAAGTGGAAAGCTCATCAAAATTTTGCCAGAATGGACGCTAGATTTCGGATTTGGATCCAAAGGACATTTTTCCTTCGTCTATCCACCACAAAGATACATTTCGCCTAAGATCCAATCGTTTATTAAGATAGCGAGTAAAATCAGTGGGGTGGAGTAGGGTAGGTACCAACTTAAAAATTTCCTTTAGCTTCTAGCGAACGCAATCAGAGGATTAAAATCATTTTTATCAGCCTTCTTAAGTGCCGCGAGATAGTCGGAACGAGTTCTGCCTTCGGCTTCAAGTGGGGTGTAAGTTCCATTTGTTCCCCAACTGAACCTGGAAGCTCCATTTTTCATTAAAATCAAATCTGTCATTAGGCGAGCATGACGACCATTGCCGTTTGGAAACACATGTATTTGGACGAGCCGATGATGAAAGCGTGCCGCGGTCTCATCAATATTGTATGTGTTGTTCTTAATCCAGTATTGGGTGTTTCCGAGAAGCTGACCCAATTCATTCATGATGTGCTCTTTACCGACGCCGATATTTGTATTTGATCTCCTCATCTTGCCGGCCCACGTCCACACTTGGTCGAACATTTTTTGATGCAATTTAATGATGAAGGATGCGCTTAAGAGATCCGCTTGAATTTGCTTTTCTGCCCAGACAAATCCATCTGCAATATTGGATTGTTCAGCTTGGTTAAGTTCGCTCATTGTAGAAATATAGTCGGGAATTAAATCCCTAAGACCATCTGGCTCAATCGGAGTAGCACCGCTTGGGTACGTGACTTTGAATTTAGACATTCTTTTTCCTTTTTGTTTCTATGTCCCAAATTCTATTGTCTCCAGATTCGATGAGTTCATTCGCGATGCGCTTGATTTCGTCCCTTACTTGCTTGTCTGAAGTACCTTGTGCCTCGAGTCTCATTGTATGGGAAACTTCCTTTAGAATTTTCGATGCAGCTGCGGTCGCTTTATTTCTAATGATATCGTCGAGTGTTGCTCCGCTCTCTAGGGGTACAATGCCATAAACAACTTTACAATCCATGGCTCGCGCGGCATTTTCCAGTGATTCGAGAGTCACTCTTTTTTTGGGTTCACGTTTTTCAAGCTGATTGATCGATCCATGACCGACACCGACTCTCTCGGCGAGCTGTCGAATAGATAGCCCGAGAGAGCCTCGAATAGCCTTGACCCAGCCGGACGGTGGCATTGGTTCGTTCAACTTTGAGAGTTGATCGAGCTTCTGTTGTACGATCCGCTTTTGGTAGCTCTTCTTCTTTTTATCGGTTTTCATTTGCTCCCCAATCTGTATACTTTAAAGTATTCATATCGGCTTTTACTGTATACTTATAAAGCTACAAATGTCAATCTTATGTATACTTTTAGATATACAAAAGTATGTCTATAAAGGAATATAAAAATGCTAAAGTGAATAGGTTGGCGCTGGCCTTCAATTGGATTGAACTATGCGAATTTCAGCAATATCCCGCCCGGAATAGTTGGAGCCAACACCTGACAATGATTTCTTTGATGATCAAAGACCTGCCTTGAAGTAGAATCAAAGAATGCAAAGTGACTCTACTCAAAGATTCAGTAATAGAGTCGACGACTATGTAAAATTTCGACCGAGCTATCCGTCCGAGGTCTTAAGCACCTTGAAATCAAAGTTCGGCCTAAGTTCTTCATCTACAGTTGTCGATGTCGGCTCAGGCACGGGGATTTCCTCTGAACTTTTTTTAAAAAATGGAAATATTGTTTATGGAGTCGAGCCAAACGAACCTATGCGCAAAGCGGCTGAATCGTTACTCAAGAACTATAAAAATTTTCAAAGTGTTTCAGGAACGGCCGAAGTGACTACATTACCCTCTAGATGCGCAGACTTTGTGATTGCTGCTCAGGCGTTTCACTGGTTTTCACCAAAACCGACTCAGGAAGAATTTCGCCGTATCCTGAAAGCTGACGGATGCGCCGTTGTACTATTCAATGACAGAAAGACTATGGGATCAAATTTTGCGATTCAATACGAGGCCATGCTGAATAGCTTCGGAACTGATTACAAGGATGTGAATCACAAGAATGTCAGCCAAAAACGGCTTCGAGAATTTATGGGACAATACGAGGATTTCTATTTTTCAAATTACCAAGAATTTGATTTCGAAGGACTTCTCGGGCGAGTGAAGTCATCCTCATATGCGCCCAAAGAAGGCGACCCAATATTTTCTGAGATGGTTCAGAAAGTGAAAGAAATTTTTGATGAAAACCAACAGGATGGACTAGTCAAAATGGAATACACCACCCAAATGTTTTGCTCTCGACTCAATCAGCAAGTAAGCATGACTCCTTATCAACTTGATCAACCAAAAGCCGAAAACTATGAATTCCTGAAGACTGTTTACCACATTACTTTAAAAGAACACGTGGCAAAAATTTGGGGATGGGACGAGACAACTCAAGACAATTTATTCAATGAAGATTTTGAGTCAGGTCAAATTCAAATCATTAATTCGTCGAATGGCCCTGTTGGCTATCTTCAGTTGAAGCAAGATGATGTCGCAATTTATATTGTAAATATTTTGATTCTACCAGAGTTCCAAAACCAGAAGTTTGGGGCATCAATTATCAAAGATTTAATCTCTACGGCTATTGCTGCGCGCCTCATGCTGAGGCTTGGTGTTTTTAAGGTCAATACGCGTGCAAAGAGTTTATATAGTTCTCTTGGATTTCAACTCTACAGTGAAACCGAGACTCACTATCTCATGCAAATAAATCCCGCTTAGTGCTAAACGCTAAGCTTCAATTTAAGAGGTGAAAATGGATTTGCTGGAAAAAGTGAAGGCGGCGCGAGCTGAAGGCTCTTTTGAAAAAACGATGGCAATACTGAATGAAGAGGTTGCGAAAAATCCAGAAAACTCAGTCGTACATTTACAAGTTGCTTGGACGCACGATGCGCTTGGAAAAGAACATGATGCTATCCCTGCATATGAGAAAGCAATCAGCATGGGCTTGCAGGGGCAAGATCTAAGTGACGCCTATCTTGGCCTCGGTAGTACTTATCGTACAATTGGAGAATACACAAAATCCAAGGACGTTTTTGATAAAGCAGCTACGACATCGGACACTTCGATTAAAGACTATAACGGAGCATTATTATTTTACTCCGATAAGTTAGACCAGAAATTTAACTAGTTTTTTGGAACTTCAGAACCTCTTGAATTTACTCTAGAAGAATTGGTCCAGAAAGCTGGCAAGAAAGAAGATAATTTTCTTTTCCTCGATGATCAAGTGTGCCGGATCCTTCAATTTTATTTACGCCTAATACAAATGATTCGTCTTCTGACGCCAGAATGAAACCTTCGTTACCAGCCATAACAACTTTAACTTCAATTTTATTGTAATCATTTGCGTAATCAGTGACTTGGATAGTTGCACCTTCTTGAATTTTTGATGGAAAAACGTAGTGAAAGTAACCGTCAGTTTTAATCTGTGAGTAATCATTGATACAGATAAAAGAATCCCCACCCGAGTTCGGTTCGACTCGTTCGATGCCTGTCGCCATTGAAGTTAAAGAAACAGATGTTAAAAGGGCTACTATTAATAACTTATTCATATAGATTTCCTCGCTTTTTGATTAAAATTAAACAGGATCAGCCTACTTGATTATTTGGCCCGCAGATAGATGTCAGGTTTTTTGACAGGTATTTTTTGCCTGTAAAAATACTTACAGGAGAAAATTAGTTTTTTTGAATATATAGTCTTTGAAATTATGTAAGTTTGATTAAAGGGAAATTAATCCCACAAACTTTGGAACGGTATCTTTTCATTAAGGAGATTATATGAAAAAAGTTAGTCTATTGTTTGCACTTTTTATGGCTTCACAAACTATGGCTGCAGAATGTCCGCAAATTATTCAGGTCGCGGTAAAAGGTTTGAAATCTATTTCTGCTGAAAACGAAATCGCGATTGAAAAGATTTATAAACAAGGTGAAGAGCAAACTGATAAGGAATATATTCAAACTATTCTTAAATCTGTGAATGAAATCACCTCGTTTAAAGATGTTCTTGTGATTGTAAAGTCGCAGTCGAAAGATAGAAACTGCCAGTATAAGGGAAGTAATTCTACCTTAACGATAACCTCAAGAATTTATGGCAAACCAGTCGCAAGTGCTAAACTTAAAATTGGCCGAGTTAATTATGAAGGTAATTCGCCGACTAATGCCTGGGGATATCAATCTACACTGAAATCTGATTTAACTAAGTTTGATAACACGCAAGTGGTTCCCTATAAGAATCGAAAAAGCATCCTAACGACTAACATGTATGTCCAAATTCCATTAAACGACGGAACAGATGGATTTGATACAGATGTTAAAATTGGCGCTGCTGATTCTGTTACCTATAAGGTGATTCAATAGGGTTGTCTTGACAAAACCCACTCACTAGAATGGGATAAACCATGTCTTGGGAATTTGATAGCAAAACTGAAATGTATAATTTGCTTGTCGGTAAGCACTATGGCGCAAATCCTGAAAACATAAGCGCTAATATTGATCAGGACCGTGTCAAAATCGGAAAAGCTATTTCTAGCTACCTTCAATTAAAATCCACTGATCATGTGTTAGAAATTGGATCTGGTTCTGGTGACATGGCTGCTCGTTTAGCGCCTCAACTTGAAAGACTGTATTGCGCCGATATCAGTCTCTCCTTTTTAGAAATTGCTCAGAAAAAATGCGAAAAATGGTCTCATGTTAGCTTTCACCATTTACAAAGTTTTGACTTGGATTTTATAGAACCAGGCACGCTTGATGCCATTTACTCACATGCTGTTTTTATTCATTTAAATTTGTACGATTTTTATTGGTATTTCAAAATTTTTTCAGCCGTGTTAAAAGAAAATGGTCTTATCTACATCGATTTTCTTTCATCAAAGAATCTTAATTTGACGGCCGATTCTTATTTCAGTGAACATGCGGGTTATTATCGATCGAGTAAAAATAGTCTTTCAAGCTTGCTTAGTTTTCATAATCCACAAGCCATTATAGATCTTGCACAGCACTTTAATTTACAACTCGAGGTTTCATGGTCCAGCAAAAGTGGAACAGTAGGGCTCATTTTGAGAAAATTAGAAAGTCCATATTTCTTAACATTAATTTATAATAGGTTAAGGACTTTAATATATCTCATTAAGCTGCGAATTACTCGTCGATTTTTTTCACGATAACTTGATACTCTTGATGTACAATTTTGATTTTAGAAGTATGTTTTTTTAAAAACGAATCAATGCCCTCTTTTGGACTTTGACCGACGTGATGTATTGCTGGCTGACGAAGTTCTGCCGTCTGCGGACGCTTTGAAATTGAAATGATCAAGATTATCAATCAAGCTGCCTTCGACTTAAATCCTAGTTCTTTATTGAAATCATTCACCAAATGCTTCATCCGCTCGGAGTAGCCCTGAATTTCAGAAACCGAATCAGCTACGACGTTCGAACTTGATGCGTTTTCCTGCGTTGAAGCATCCAGCGAGTTCATGGATCTGCTGATCTGTGAAATTCCATTTGATTGTTCTTGGCTTGCGTGTGCGATCTCGCTATTGATCTCCGCAACTTTTTTGACAGAAGCAACGATGGCCTGAAGCACTTCGCCGCTTCGATCCGCTACTTTCACGCCGGATTCAATTGTACCGGTGCTTTCTTTGATTAACAAATTAATATCTTTAGCGGCCGAAGCGCTCCGCTGGGCCAAAGAGCGAACGGCATCAGCAACTACGGCAAAGCCCCGCCCTTGTTCACCAGCCCGCGCTGCTTCAACAGCTGCATTCAACGCCAATAAATTTGTCTGAAATGCAATATCGTCAATCACGTTGATGATTTCTTCGATCTTTTTTGATGACGATGAAATTCGATCCATGGACGCGATCAAAGAACGGACTTCGGCATCACCGTTTTCAGCACTCGTCTGTGATTGCTGTGATAATTTTGAAGCGACCAACGCATTTTCAGCGTTTAATTTAACGATGGCATTAAGCTCCTCGAGAGCGGTAACTGTTTCTTCTAGCGTTTTAGCAGATTGTGATGACGAATTTGATAATTCCCGACCTGATGCCGCCATCGAGAAAACAGTGGCTGTCATTTTGTTCCCAATTCCTTCAATTTCACCAACTGTCGTGTCCTGTAATTTAATGAGCCGCTGTATTTTCGTTGCGATGTAAAGCGCCGGTACAGCTTCAAGAATCACAAAAAAAGCGTGCAATAAAACGATATTGAACGAAGCTTGATAATTGAAAACACTTGTCGGAAGTAGAAAAAACAACGCAACGTGATGCACAGCTGTTGTTGCGACACCGACCACTATCGGAGTTTTCAAACCAAAAGCGATAAAGGCAGCTAACATTATAAAAATATGAAAATGCAGCTCGATGAGCCCGCCCCCTAAATGAATCAGCAAGCCAGAAAATCCAATCGTACTAAATGCAATGACTGAGGGAAGTAAAGCCGATGTTACCCCCATAGCATAAAGGACCACGGGACCCGCAAGCAAGAAAACCCCTAATGCTAAAGAGCTCAATAGATCTTTGTCATTCCCCAGTGCCATAAAAATTATAACCGGTACATGAAGAGCCAAGGCAATCAAAAAATAGAAACTGATCTGGCGATTGTATTTTTCCCGAATATTCACTTCACGTCTCCTGCGTATTTGGTTTTAAAGGGATCAATTAGTTTCTGAAATCGAGAGCTTGCTGCGCATCCAAAAATCGGAAAACTCGCTGGCGCGCGTCCGCCCTGGAGTGATGCAAAAATGGCTAAATCCTGAATCGGAGAACCTTGAATGATCTTCCGATCTCCGTACCCACCCGCGTACACGATATCGGAGCCCGGCTTTGTAATAATTAAAAAAGGTACGCCCACCGAGAATTCGTCATCTTTCAATAGATTAGGATCGCGCTCTTCGGCCATAAATCCACTGGCCAAGAATTTTTTTATTAACTCAGGTGATTTCCCTAAGAGAATTATGGTCTCTGAAGTTCCGATCTGAGCTTTGCGTTCGATCAAATATTTCGCCACCGTTTCCGAGCATTTACAATCAACACTCAACACATGAGTCATCGACCAACCTTTTGAATTCGAAGTTTGTATCAGGCCAACGTGCGGTAAAAAGCTCACCACATGGCTACTGTGCATAACAGAAACGATACCTAAACAGACGACTGCCCAGATTGCAAAACAAGTTACAAAAATGGATTTTTTGAGGTTCTTAATCACCTCAAGGTTTCGGAAGTTTTTGTGGAAATGTTAAGATAAAAATCGTCTTCTCAGTCTGAGACAATCTTACACCTTCAAAGCTCAATCATCTCGCGGTCAATATTCGTCTTGTAGCTTTGTGCGAGCTCGTCATAATTTACGAGTTCTATCTTAAATGAAAACCGGGACTCTTCGAGTTCAAAGTGAATTTTAGAAACTATTCCTGTTGCAAGCTGAATATTTTTGGGAAGTTTATATGTCAAATCGATATCGGAAAAGGGTTTATATTTCCCATTTGCTCGTGAACCAAATATAAATACTCGCGCCCCACTTTTTTTCAGCGGTTCAACGACTTTGTCAAATAAGAATTCTAAATCAGAGTCACTTAAACCGAATTTCATTAAATTTTTTGTAGTTTCAAAATAAGTTGTTCAAGTTCAGGAATTAGTTTTTCAGCCTCAAGGTAAACTGCTTTTGCAACTTCTTCAGCATAGGTATGGGATGTTTTGTTCCGTGCTAATAAAAAATCAAACCAAACTTGTGGGTCAGCTATTAAGTTATTTTGGGCCATAAACCCAATCTATTGCTTTGGTTTTTCAGGTAAATGGCGGAGTTATTTCCGCCATCGTCTGGTCATGAAGGTTCAGTCTCTTTGTTCATGAAGTGAGAAATAGCCGGTGTTTGGTAATCGCTAAATATTGGGTGGATTCATAATAGACAAGATCCAGTGGATTGCATAAACAACAATCGGAACAAGAGCTACAAGCCATACCGACCTAACACTTTTGTTTATTCCGATGCCGAACATGATAGCAGAAAGAAAAAGAAGAGAACCATTGAGTAAACTCGATCCAGCATACGCCTCCGCCGATAAATAAGGCCATCCTCCAGCTGCAACCATTGGTTCATCTCCGAAATGATAGGACTCGATGATTGTTTGATCCTTCACGAGACCGATGCGTATATATTCGTAAAAGTAGAATGCAGAGAGAATCAAAAATATAATAGGAATTACGTAAATAAATTTTCTCATTAACAGAATTCTAGTGGAACTCGTTCAAAACGGTCCAGAACCAAATGCTTTTATACGCTGCTCGATCAACTGCTACCTAGCTTTTTGGAGAAGCCTTCTCGGAAAGAACGGCGAAGTGTCAGACCTCGCCCCTCCATGAAACAAGTGCACATTCTCGATTCTTTAAAATTTAGCTCAAAAAAGAAGAACAATATTGGCCAATATTTCCAAGACACTGGGCGTGAAGTTACTGAACAATACTTACAAGACAATCTAAGTCTATTCCGATTTGTTAAACCAAGATCTCGATTCAGATTTTAACAACAAGTATAAACAATACCCATTGATAAAAATTAATGTTGCATTTATTAACACCGAAAAAAAATTAAGAGTAAGTACACCTTGAAGTACGTCGACCAATAGCCGCGAGAACGGCGTTGTTATAATTGTCGCTGCATTTATTATACAAAAAAGTATCCATGCCCACTTTTTTCTTTTTGATACCATCGAAATGAGAAAAAGTATTAAGATGCTAGAGAAAGTCATGCCAAAAATATTATCAAAATCTAGAAGTTTTGAAGTCAACGATAGTCTCCAAATTTCAAAGATCAATGAAAATACTGTAGAAATAAGCGTGAGCAAAATAGCATTTTGAACTGGTTTAGGCTTAGTGTAAGTCATCCTTGATTAGGGTATAGTATTTGCCTAATAAAATAAACTACAAACCTTCTAACACCATCTCAAGTTTTTAAATTGGATAAATAACTGTTCACTATTTCGATGGAGGCAGCAAAAATGCCTGCCCCCACTTGGATGCCTTGGAATCTTGGATGAGTTGTAGTTGCGCCTGTCGGACGAGCTTAAGGGCTTTGGGTAAGTGGCCACTTCCGACCACCAAGACCGCAACGATCGCAATTGATTGAATAAGTTTATCGAGTCCCATGGGGCCTCCTTTGTTGGTTTGGTTTTGAGCCTTGGAACTTTGAGGGACGAGGGATTTCGTCCTAAAATTAAGAATCCGATTTCTAGAATTTGGAATTTCCAATTCTAGAAAGGGTTCTCAAACCTGATGTGGGCCAACAAAAGTTGCGTTCGGAACAGTGTTACCAGCGTGTTACCATTCTGTTACCAAACTTCGGAAATGCTTCGAAATATCGTGAAATACTGATCCACTCGATTTTCTAAATGAAATTAAGCCGCTACCGCGACTTTACTAAGTTTTTTTAGGTCTAAATTTTTTAGGAGGAAAATTGGATGGGGTAGCAGGACTCGAACCTGCGAATGATAGAATCAAAATCTATTGCCTTACCAACTTGGCGATACCCCAACAGAACTTGTGAATAGAAAAATTATGAGATTTTAAGCCAAAGGGCAACAAAAAATACCTTTGAAAGAAAGAAAGCCCAGCCTGCTTTGCTGAAAATAGCTAGCAATCTGGGCTTTGAAAGTGGGTGTTTGATTTTAGGAAAAAATTTTCTTCGCAGGGTCTTTCCATGATCAAACACTTTTGGTCGTACATGTTGCTAAAAATCTATACATAAGTTGATTGCTTGCTGGCTTTGCCAACTAGTAATCGTCTGAACCGGACATTGCAGGGGCCTTCTGGCGCTTTAAGTTGACCAAAGTTTCACCCATGCTTTTCAGCTCTTTTTCATAAGCCTCGAAAACCATATCTTCAATCATTTGTCTGGTTTCCTGATTCAGTGGATGAGCAATATCACGAAATTGTCCATCTTTGCGCTTTTTACTCGGCATGGCGATAAAAAGACCTTGAGGACCTTGGATAACCTTAAGATCTCTGACAACAAAGCTGCCTTCGATTGTTATGGTGACATACGCTTTTAAGCGCTCTTCGTTGACCGGGAAGATCTTAACTTCGGTGATTTTCACTGTCGTGCCTCGTTTCATGTTGTCGTCTTCGTGCTGTCATTCAAAATTATGCGTAAGCCTAAGGCTTTCGCATATCGTCATGTTGTTAGTGTCTTTATCGGGGACTGCTGGACTGGACTTTAGTTTGTTTAATGTTTTGCCTACATAAGTGGTGGCCGTATCACTTTGAAACGCAGGTTGAGTTTTTTTAACGACGCGTGGTCAGGCGCTTTATAAAAATAGAAGCCAGTGTCGCGATCAAGACACCACTAGCAACCCATTTGCCACAAGTGATCAATCCTAGCCAATCGAAATAATTTTGTTGAACCGTAGTTTTAAGGGCATAAAGAATAGCCGTGGTCTCGATCAGGTCAAAAATACCAGGTAAGAGTGTCAAGATAATCGGTATTTTTGCAAAATATTTCTTTGTGAAGAAAAATACTCCCCATGTGTAAGTCGATAAAAAAATCAAATCCAATGTGGCAATAGTTTTATAGAGTCGGAGGTCATTCTCATTGAGTGCTTTTAAAAAATTTCGTGCAGCAGCACCTGTGTAATATAGCTGAACATCTAAAATTTCTGGTAAAATCATGACGGCTCTTAAAACAATCATCGTGATCAAAGGCACGAGTAAGACAATTAAAAAAATCGTATTCACTTTTTTTGAAGGAGTCGTCATGATTTCTGTTTCGGACTATTCTTTAGCGGACTTCGACTTCGAGCATGCTGACTCCCGAAGGACGTGCGACTTTCAATGTGTTGGTCCCTTTTTTCAGATTTTTTAAAACATCTTTCGCTGATTTGATTTCGGTTTTATTGATCTCTAAAATTAAGTCGCCAGTGCGTATACCCTGTCGGCTAGCAGCCGAGTTGCGCTCTGTTTCGATGACAATAGGTTTATTGACTTCGGCCGTGATTTTCCATTCTTTGCGAATGTCATCCGTTAAGTCAGCAACAACAAAACCCAAATTGAACGGTGCTTTTTGTCCGGAATATTTTTTTGGTTCAGTGTAAGCCACTTGGGTTGGGCGCTCCGACGGGCGTTCGCCAATAGTGACCGTCAGTGTTTGTGGTTTTTCATTGCGAATAATTTTGAGTTTAACTTTTTTTCCGGGTTCGATATCAGAAATAGTATCGACCAAATCTGTTGAGTGTTTAATTTTTTTTCCATCGACTTCGGTGATCACATCATAAATTTTAAGACCACCTTTTCGGCCAGGACCATCGCCAATTCCCATAACTACGGAACCGCGGTGTTCATCCAAACCCAAGTAGCTGGCGGCTTGATCATCCAGATCGCCAGGATTGATTCCTAGGAAACCTTTGCGGATGCTGCCTCGTTGTTCTAATTGCGGAATGATGGTTTTAACCTCATCAATAGGAATTGCAAAACCAATCCCTTGAGCACGGGCATCAATGGCGGAATTCACACCGATGACTTGTCCTTTGCTGTTGACTAGTGGACCACCTGAATTTCCAGGGTTGATGCTGGCATCGGTTTGTAATAGTGGGATTTTATTTATTTCTTCAATAGCACGACCTTTTGAAGAAATAATTCCTTTGGTCATAGAGTGTCCATGACCATACGGATTTCCAAAAGCGGCCACCCATTCACCAACTTCAACATCAGCGCTAGATCCAAGGCTGGCTACAACTAATTTTTCTTTAGGCACAATTTTAATCAAAGCAATATCTGTTCGCAGATCACTACCGATCACAGTGGCCTTATAGGGTTTTGAATCACCTTCAGACACCTGCACTTCAATCAGATCAGCCCCTTGAATCACATGATTATTGGTGATGATCAATCCGTCTTCGCGAATAATGAATCCTGTTCCTAGGCCCATGCGTTGAGGTTTTCCCGGTGTAAAGTCCGGAGCCATCTTTCGGCCATAAAATTGTTCTAGCATTTCTAGCATGGGGTCGCGTTGATATCCTTGACGTCCTTGTGGAATGACGGAAGTCGAAATATTCACAACAGCTGGATTAACGGCCTTAGCCAGTTCAACAAATAAATTGGCTGGCAGTGGATCGGAAAGTTTCAAAGTCGGAAGAGTCTTTGTTAAATTGGAGGCCGTGTTTGTGGTTGTTGGCACCTTGTTTTGCGCATCACTATCAGGCGCGCCAAAAAAACACGACACCAGGACAAAAGTAAATGCGATGGGTAGAGTTAAAGATAGTTTTCGAGTGAACCATTTTTTCATCATGAGAAACCCTTTCACAGAAAGTTTTATGAGTTTACCAGAAATAAGAGTCCGATTATTTCATCTGCAAGAACTTCATTTGTAAATCTTGAAGTATATGTGTCAAAAGGTCTTGTTCTTCTGCAGTTAAATTAGTTTTCGTTTTTTCCTTGAGGATAGCGAGCAAATCAATATTAAAACGGGCCACGTTTTTGTCGGGTTGCATTTTTCCAGTATGAGGATCTGGCGATAAGCCCAGGGACATCAAAGCGCTGGAGGCAATGGACATGATCAGCATAGAAAAAGAAGCCTCTAATTTTTCATGTCCAGTTTGTGGAGAATTTTCATTGGGTGTGTTCATAGTGTTGACCTCGTTGTTAAGTTTTACGGCACAAAACCCATCACTGTTAAAAAACGTGTTCGGAGACGGGGTTGGCCATAGTTTTTAAGAAATGAATGCTTGCGTGATGTGAGAACCGAGAAATACTCCGCTCCGTGTAATTTTTGAGAGGAGTGAAATTTAAAATCATGCAACTTCTTTAAAAAGTAACCAAACTCATAACTTGAAGCATGGCTATTTTGCAAACTCATCAAATCAGATTGCAAGTAGTATTGCGGTGATCTGAATAGGGTGGCCACTAAACTGATAATGGGTGAAAATAAAAATTGTAAATGTAAAAATCCCATTTCAAAAACTGAAAATAGTCGGGGCCGAAACGTGGGGTGCATTTTTAAATGTGAAAGCAAAAAATGGGCAAGAATTTTTTTTTCATTTTCAGTCAAATGCTCAAGCAAAGATTCATGAATCACGATAAAACCTTTGTTGGGATAATCTTTCCAGACTAGTGGTGGGGTATTGTCTTTTGCAAAAAACAAGTGCAAGTCCATGTGCTGACCACCCGTATACTGAATATTCAAGGTGTTGAGTAATTTCACAAATCCTGTGGGGTCTGATCCCAGCTGTTCTTTGTATGAGAGCTGGTTTTTAAACAGCAATACGCCTCGATGCAGAATAATATAAATTAAAAAGAGGCTGAATAAAAAACTCAAAAATAGGCCCAAGCGGCCGCGCAGCTGAAAACCAATAACTAATAATGTGATCGTCAGGGTAACAAAAAATACCCAGACTTGAGTCAAGGTTCGCATAGCCTCTTATTTTGCATTTAGATTATATTGAAATCAAGACAGGTTGTGACACAATAATCAGATCTTAAATATGGAGAAATACATGGCAGAAAACGATTTTCTAGCTTTGAACCAAGCCGTCAAAGACCAGAGCCTTTTTGTAACCCAAATGATGAATGAAATGAGCAAAATGATTGTCGGTCAGCGGGAAATGATCGAGGGCATGACCATGGGGCTATTGACCGGGGGCCATATCCTGCTTGAGGGCGTTCCAGGGCTTGCGAAAACATTAACAATTTCAACCATGGCTCAAACGATTTCATTGCAGTTTCAACGGATCCAGTTCACTCCGGATCTTTTGCCGACAGATTTGATTGGTACCATGATCTTTAATCCCAAATCAGGAGAATTCACGGCCAAGAAAGGTCCGGTATTTTCCAATATTGTTTTGGCGGATGAGATCAATCGAGCACCAGCAAAAGTTCAATCAGCTCTGTTGGAAGCCATGGCCGAGAAACAAGTCACCATTGGCGATCAATCGTATAAATTGGATAGTCCATTTCTGGTTTTAGCGACACAGAATCCCCTGGAGCAAGAAGGCACTTATCCATTGCCTGAAGCGCAAATGGATCGATTCATGTTTAAAATCAATGTTTCTTATCCCAGCAAATCCGAAGAGCTTGAAATTATTTCTCGGATGGGCTCATTAGAAAAGCCGCAAATTCAGACGGTGATTTCAAAAGAACAACTTTTGAAAACGATTTCGATTGTGGATCAAATTTATGTCGATCAAAAAGTAAAGAATTACATTGTGGATTTAATTATGGCCTCTCGCGAACCCAAATTGTATGGCTTGGGTCGTTTAGAAAAATTGATTGCTGTGGGCGGATCACCGCGCGCTAGTTTGAGTTTAATTCGCGCTTCAAAAGCACATGCTTTTATTCGTGGTCGTGGTTTTGTGACAGTCGAAGACATCAAAGCGATTATTTACAAAGTGTTGCGGCACCGATTGATATTAACTTATGAGGCCGAAGCAGAAGGTTTAAAACAAGACGATATCATTAAGGAAATCATTTCAGCGATTGAAGTGACGGCTTAATTTTTTTGAATTCAGTTCAGAAGGATGTTGAATGACCGTTCCTGCGGAAATTCTAAAAAAGGTAAAACGTGTCGAAATCGACACGCGAAAGCTGGTGAATAATATATTCTCTGGCGAGTATCACACAGCCTTCAAAGGGCAAGGGATGACTTTTTCTGATTTTCGCGAGTACGTTGCTGGTGATGATGTGCGTGCCATTTCTTGGGCACTCACCGCGCGAGCTGGCAAACCCTATATCAAAACATTTGAAGAAGAACGCGAGCTAACGATCATGTTGTGTGTGGATGTCAGTGGTTCGCAAGATTTTGGTTCCAAGACTTACTTAAAAGGTGAAACCTTGACTTATGTTGCGGCGACATTGGCTTTTAGTGCTATTAAAAACAATGACCAAGTGGGATTGGTTCTTTTTTCAGACGAAGTGGAATTGTATATTCCAGCAAAAAAAGGCCGCGCACAAGTTTTTCGGATTCTGCGAGAGCTTCTTTATTTTAAGCCTAAAAAAAGTAAAACTAAAATTTCAGTAGGACTTGATTTTTTACGTGGAATTTTAAAAAAGCGCGCCACGATTTTTTTACTGAGTGATTTTCAAGATCAAAATTATGATGCTTCATTAAAACTATTGGAACGCAAACATGAAGTCATTGCTGGCCTTGTTCAGGATGAAGCCGAGTTTAATTTTCCGGATGTGGGTTTGATCGAATTGCAAGACTCCGAAACCGGAGAAACGTTGATGTTGGATTCGTCGAATCCGGCCTTTCGCGAACAAATGAAGACCCGATTCAACAAAGATTTTGAATCATTTCAAAAAAATCTTAAAAAAGCAGGTGTGGATTCATTTCGTTTTGAAGCCAATGATGATTACCACAAAGCGCTTCTGGCATTTTTTAAACGCAAAAGGACCAAGTAAATCATGGCTCTGGCGTGTGTTCGACAAATTCCACAGGTTAAAGGACTTAAAGACCAAGAAATCACAGTTGGTCGGCATGTTTTTATAGAATGTACTGGTGATTGGGATCGTGCTTTTAAATTTGAATCTGCCTCAATAAAGTCCGATGAACAAAATAAATTGAAAGTCAAAGTGATCAAAGCTGAAGCTCGTTCGGCAACAATTTTTGACGTGGATTTGGTTTTTTACTCTGCAGGTGAATTCAAATTTCCGGATATGATTTTAACCGATGGCGTGATTGAACTTTCATTGGGTGAGCAAAACCTGACAGTGCAAACTGTGGTTAAGCCCACTGAAGATGGCAAACCTCCGGAACCATTTGGACCAGTTGTGCCGATGCCATTGGCTTGGCCGATGGCCTACACTCTTATAGGTGTAACTGTGTTGGTGTTGATGGTGGGGCTGGCAGTCTATTCTTTGCGCCGGCGTTATCGTTATCGCCAATTGATAGCAAAATTGAAGGACTATGAATCTTCGATGGACCCGGATTTGCAATTTTATAAAGCGATTCGTAAATCCGAGCCGACGGGAATGCCACTGAAAGATTTAAATCAAGCATTTAGGATGTATGTGCTTCGTCGATTTCAAATTCCGATGTTTGATTTGAAGCCAGCATCAGTTATTCGATTTTTTAAAAAAACTCATCCGTGGCTTAAAAAAGAACGTCTTGAATTGAAGAAAATTCTTGAGGACTTCGCGGTGGCTAAAGACGCTGGTGACGATAAAAAACTTTTACTACAAAAGATTTATCATTTTGTAGATCGCGCCGAAGAGTTATTAAAAAAGGGAAGCCTATGAGTTCCTTTTTAAAATCTTGGAGTTCACTGGATAGTTATTTGTGGGGACAACCTTGGTTCTTACTGCTTATTTTACCTTGGATGGGGTTGGTCTATTATCTTTTAGTTTATAACAAACGCCAATCGTCAACGCTGCAGATGAGTTCTTTGATTTCATTTAAATCTTGGGCTGGGCGTGGGCGTGTGTTTTTTGTTAAGTTGAACCGCTTTGTCATGCTGTTGTCATTGTTGTTGCTGATTTTAGCATTGGCGCGACCACAGCGTTCAGATTCTAAGGTCAAACGCAATATCGAAGGTTTAGATATTGTGGTTGTCTTGGATATTTCAGATTCAATGTTGATCGAAGACATGAAACCTTTTAATCGGATGGAATCAGCCAAGGACACCTTAAATAAATTTGTCAAAATGCGTTCATCGGATCGTATCGGAGTCGTTATTTTTGCAGGGGAAGCCTTTACGTTGGTTCCGCCGACTTTGGATTATGATTTGATTATGGAGCGTGTTTCAAAAATCACCACCGCCGCCAGAGCGCGAATTAAGGATGGAACAGCAATTGGTGTGGGGATTGCCAGTGGCGCTGCTCGATTGAAAGATTCTCAGGCCAAATCTCGGGTGATGATTTTTATGACGGACGGTGAAAACAATTCTGGTACGATTGATCCTGAAACGGGTTTAGAAATTGCTAAGGGTTACGGAATTAAAATTTATTCGATTGGAGTTGGGCGCAGTGGTCCTACAAAAATCCCAGTGGTCACGCAGGATATGTTTGGTAATCCTGTGAAAAGGTATCAACCGTTTGAAAGTACGGTGAATGACGAATTATTGGCTCGTATGGCTTCGGAAACGGGCGGCAAGTATTTTCGTGCCACGAAGGAAGATTCTTTGACCGGGGTTTTTAATGAAATCAATACTCTGGAAACCACAAAAATCGAAGACAACAAGTATGTTCAGTACCAAGAGTATTTTCATATCTTTGCCACAGCGGGATTATTTTTATTTTTACTATCACAGCTGTTGAGTTTAACGTGGTTACGGGTGGGTCCATAGATGAATGAAGTTTTAAGATGGGGAAATTCCAGCGCATTTTATTATTTTATTTTTGTCGCTTTATTGGCTGTGATCTTTTTTATTTTCGAAAAAATATCTGCAAAAAAAATGAGTCTGAATTTTGGCGAGAAAAATGCATTATTTTTAACTCAAAATGTGTCTTATGGGATGCGCCGATGGCGTTTGCTATTGCAAATTCTGGGATTATTTTTTGTTGTGTTGGCTTTGGCACGCCCGCAGATGGGCATAAGTCAGCAAGAAATTCGCAGTGAAGGAATTGAACTTTTAATTTTAGCGGATGTCTCGGACAGCATGCTGGCTGAAGATGTGCGGCCTTCCCGATTAGCTCAGATGCGTGTTGAACTTTCAAAATTATTGGATCTTATGCCTGGCAATAAAGTGGGTGTTATTGCTTTTGCGGGAAGCAGCGCGCTTTTATCGCCTTTAACGACAGATCCCAATGCTCTTAAAATGTATATTGATTCTCTAGATACCACTTCGGTCAGTTCACAAGGTACAAACTTTGAATCTGCTCTGAGCTATGCCAAAGAAGCTTTTGAAAAAGGTGGTGTCACTCAAGATCAAACCACGAAAACCACTCGAGCTATTTTAATAGTTTCTGATGGTGAGGACTTAGAAAAAGGAGCCCTCGAGATCGCGCAAAAGTTAACAGAGCAAGGGGTTCGAATTTTTTCTATGGCCTATGGCACGGCTAAGGGTGCTGCAATCCCAATGCGTGATATGCGTGGAAATCAAATTGGATTTAAAAAAGACAGTACTGGTCAAACAGTGGTGACCCAAGTTCATGGTGATTTTTTAAAACAATTGGCAGATACGGGGAAGGGGCAATTCTATTTTGCCTCTTTTGGTGGAGACCATTTGCGCCAGTTTGTCGATCAATTGTCAGAGCTTGAAAAATCTCAATTTCAATCTAATTTGACAACCCAGTATGATGAAAAATTCACTTATCCATTATTGATGGGACTGATTTTATTGGTATTCAGTATTTTGATTTCAGATCGAAAAAAAATCAGCGGCAGAACAGCTGCTGATTGGAAGGGGCGCTATGAAGTCTCTTCTTAATTTCTATTTGCAGGGACTATTTTTCAGTTTCTGTATGGTGAGTTTGATGGGCTGCCAGGCTCAGCAAGAGCCTTCGCTAACTGCATTCTGGAATAGCTATAAGGCGGGGAAGTATCTCGAGAAGAAAAATGAAGAATCGGCAAAAGCCTTATTTTTTAAAACACTTGAATCGAATCCTGATTTGCCAGCCATGCACTCCAATCTGGGTGTTTTGTTTATGCTTGAGGAAAAAAATGAAGAGTCCGAAAAAAGTTTGAATCAGGCTTTGCGATTGGCACAAATACAAAAAGATTCAGCGTCTGAAGCCATTATTCGCTACAACTTGGGCGTACTATTTGGTCAACAAAAAAAAGTTTCCGAAGCCTTAGAACAGTATCAAGCCGCATTGGAAATAAATCCCACTTCAGTGATGGTTAAACACAATATTGAATTATTGATTCAAAATAATTCGGGCAGCAAATCTGGTGATCAACAGCAAAAAGAAAAAAATAAAGACGGTCAAGGCCAAGAAAATCAAGAAAACCAAGACAATAAAGAGGGTCAGGGCGATCAAGATCAAAAAGACAAAGATAAAAACAAAGACAATAAAGATTCTGAAGACGAGAAAGATAAAAAAGATCAAAAACAAGGTTATGAACCAAACGCGAAGTACAAACCCCGACCATTTCAAGGCGAAGAGCTCTCTGAGGGGGATGTGAAGAAAATTTTAGGTGAATTAAAAAATCAAGAGCAACGCATTCGTGCAAATTTTGAAAAGAAAGAAAGAAAAGAAAAGAAAAATGATAAAGACTGGTAATTATAATTTAAAACTTAATTTGAGCTTTTTTTTGTTTATCTTTTTTATGGGCGCATCCTATGCCATGGCGGCAAATCAATCCACTGTTCGAGCCTCTGTTGATCGAGATCAAATGGGAATTGGGGATTCATTCACGCTTTCGGTAGAAGTGGTTTCAAATGAAGACTTTGAAAGTGAGCCCAAGCTTCCGACCTTAAATGGAATCGAAGTTTTAAATTCGTGGGCGGATGGAAAATCCTCATCGACACGTATGACCTTTATTAATGGAAAATCAGAGTATTCAAAAACAGTATCGCAACAGTTTCATTTTATGTTGTCGCCGCAAAAAGAAGGACGATTGGTCATTCCGGTGATTGATGTTGAAATCAATGGTCAAACATATAAGACTCAGCCGTTAACAATTTCTGTAGCTGAAGAGTACCGCGGAGCAAGACCCAAACCCCAGTCTCAGCGTGGAGTTCGACCACAACTGGTACCAGGTTTTGATGAAGAAGATCCTTTTGCAGAAGATGATATTTTTAATCAGTTGATGAAGCAGCGTGAAAAAATATTTGATCAGTTGCGGCGCGGTGGTGGGGCCAATCCTTTGGGTGGTGGCGGATCCGGAGCTCCAATCCCAGAGCGAAAATTAAACATCAATACAAATGAGGCTTTTTTTATCCATTTGGATGTGGATCGCACAGAGGCCTATGAGGGGCAGCAAATTACTGCCAATTGGTATATTTATGTTCGCGGTCAGATTGAATCTTTGGATCGGACAAAATTTCCAGACTTAAAAGGTTTTTGGAAAGAGATCGTGGAAGAAGTTCCAAGCCTTCAGTTTTTTCCTGAGATTGTGAATGGAGTAACTTATCAGAAAGCTCTGTTAGCAAGTCATGCACTGTTTCCCATTAAGCCTGGTGTCGCTGTGATTGATGAATTTAAAATCAAGGCGCGCACACGTACGCCAACGCAGTTTGGCCTTGGAAAGCCCCATGATTTTACAAAAGTATCAAAACGTCAGCCCATTCAGGTTTTAGCGTTACCGACCGAAGGAAAACCACTGAATTTTTCTGGAGCCGTGGGATCATTTCAAGTGAACTTAAAAACGGAGGGCTTGCAATTTCCGGCGCATCAACCTTTTTTATTGAAGGTTCGTTTTGAAGGTTCGGGCAATGCTAAACTGATTGATTTACCTGTTATTAATTGGCCAGCTTCGTTAGAAGTTTTTGACACAAAAAGTGAATCTCGATTTTTTAAAAATGGACAGAGCTATAAAGAATTTGAAATTTTATTGGTGCCCCGCCAAGAAGGAACGGTCACCATTCCGGCCATCGAGTTTTCACACTTTGATCCAGAGCAAAAAAAATATATTTCATCTTCAACGGAGCCCTTGGTTTTAACAATCACCCCCGGGACACCAGGTGCAACCAACCTCAAGCCGGGTGGTCCATCGGGTGCAACAACGGATTCGCGCACTCTGTCCGCAGCACGGCCCATTTTGGAAATGCCCGAAGCTTCAATGATCACGTTACCAATGCGTTGGGGAATTTACTTGGGATTGTTTGTGCTTTCACTTTTTGGTATTGCAGGCTCCTTTTTTCGTCAGTTTCAAGCGCTGAAGCAAGATCCTATTTTGGATTTAATTGTTCAAAGAAAACTGCAATTGATTCAACAGAATCTCAATACAAATAATTTTCGCCAAGTGGGAGCCGAGGGCGTGAATCTAGTTTATGCTTTAGCCGCATATCTATCTGGTGAAAAAACAGCGAACCAAGAGTGGCTGCAGCTGACTGAGAATATTCCCATTAAGTTGAAAGAAAAGTTTCTTCCGTCATTAGCGAGCTCATTTGATTTTTTTCAACTGCTGGGCTTTGCTCCAGACGCCGTGCATGCTCAAATTGTGTCAGCGAACAAGACGGAAAACGAAATTGAAAAGCTAAAAAAAGTGGCTATTCAGATCTCAGATGAATTGAAAAAGAACGAGACCGAATCTTAGTGACAAAGGTCCAGGTTCGAAAAAAGTGAGTACTTTTTTTTCGGTCGAAAGTTTTGATTAAAATTGAAATTATCTCCAGAGCTTTATACTCTAACAGTCTAACGTTGGAGTTTCAGTGAAGTTCAAATTATTGCTTGTTGTATCTGCTGTTGCAGCCGTGGGCTTGATGTCCGGCTGTGCTCACTCGACGAATCCAAATTCTTCTGAAAATTCAGCAGAATCTTCTGAAGAGCCAACTCAATTTCGAGTGGCTGATTTAAATAAAACAAGTGCTGAGCCAGCTGTTGAATTAGAAATTATACCGACTGAAATTAATTCAAAGGTTGAAAAATGGATTAATTATTTTCAAGGTCGTGGCCGTCCACATATGGAACGCTACTTGTTGCGTTCCACACGGTATGAAGCTCTTATGAAAAAGGTTTTGCGTGATAATAAATTGCCAGAAGATCTTTTTTACATTGCACTCATTGAATCAGGATTTAGTTCATCGGCATTTAGTCATGCGTCAGCTGTTGGTTATTGGCAATTTATTCGTGGAACGGGGAAACGTTATAAATTAAGAATTAATCAGTTGGTTGATGAGCGCCGCGATCCTGTTCTTTCGACTCAAGCCGCAGCAGATTATTTTAAAGATCTCTATAAATTGACGAACTCTTGGTACTTGTCGATGGCTTCGTACAATGTCGGCGAAGGGCGTATTCTTAGGGCCATGCGCAAGTACAAAACAAATGATTTTTGGGAATTATCACGAAATAAGCGGGCCTTACCACGAGAAACAGATGACTATGTTCCTAAGTATATTGCAGCCAAGTTGATTGCAAAGAATCCAGACAAGTACGGGTTTGATGGAATTGATTATATGGCGCCCATTGAATTTGATCATGTGACCTTAAATCAGCCCGTCAATTTGCGCGTGATGGCTGAAAAAATGAATTACAATTACGAAGAATTCAAAGCTTTGAATCCCAAGTTTAAAGGAGAGGTTGCTCCCCTAGATTCAGAAAATATTTTGGGATTGCGTATTCCAGTTGGGGGATACGAAGTGGCGATGAAGGCCGCACAAGAAAGTATTGTCGATAAAATTGAATACGTCGCTGATCATAATGAAGTTCAAAATTATCGTGTGCGCCGTGGAGATACCTTTTCTGGAATCGCACGTCGATTCCGAACCAATGTGGCTTTTTTACGTGATTTGAATGATTTTCCTCGTAAGAAAAAGTTGCGTGCAGGTCGATTGATTTTAGTTCCAGATCGCACTCCATTGGTTGAAAAACGTCCAGAAGTGATCGCAAAAACAAAAGCAGCTAGCGCACGATCAGGATCTGAAAAATTTTATATTGTACAACCAGGGGATTCGTTGTGGTCTATCGCAGATAAATACAAAGTATCGATGCTGAGTTTACAAAGACTGAATAATATCACTCGAAAAAGTAAATTGAAATCAGGTTCAAGACTGATTATTCCTGAAAATAAAGAAGCTAAGCTTGATAATAAGAACAATTCCACTTATAAAAAAGCAAAATCTAAAAAGCGTATCGTTTCCAATAAAAAATCCCGAAAGATTGCTCGCGATTAGAAGCTTGATTAAGCAAAAAAAAATGCAAGCTTACCATCCAATGACAAGCTTGCACTAAGGGGAATGAAACCAATCCATGATATAATGTTTAGAACAGATTTTTCCTTCCATTGCGATTTTCACCGCAGGCTTTTCTATCCTTTGGCAGCTGGCTGGCAGTCTTTCGAAGCCCCTCTAGCTTTGCGTCCCCCAGTTTCCCGAGGTTTGCCTTGAGGCAAAAGAAGGATACGGTCACCCGTATTTTAAAGTCCGCTAAGCGCCTCCTATTAATTAAATTGTTTAATAGTGCACAGAACTCTTCTTTTACTTATAAAAGGTGAATCATTTTATTGGAGCTACTTCACTTTGGTGATTTGTCATTGTGATTATATATTCTTCTCACACGTCCCCCATTTTCCCGACAACTGTCCCGAGTGACCTACTCAGGCTTACGTCGATTGTCATCCGCATACATAAAAGAATAGCTCTTGGAAAAAAAAGTTTCCAATTTATATTTTTATTTATCAAAATAGATCAGAATTTTGTCTCAATTAGACGCGTCTTCATCGCCAGTCTTTCGAATGTAATTAAACTTACCGGCATGAGCGGCATTTTTAACGTAACGGTAGTAAATCCCCACCATCTCGGTAATTTTATCATCGTATTTTGTTACTTGTGGTTCCGGTGCAGATTTTTTATCGGCAAAGTCAATTCCAACAGCCATTTTCATTGATGTCACAGGCACTTTTAATTCCACATGCCGAGCATCTGAGACACCAGTTTTAATCACACTATTGGATTTAATGACCGTGAGTGGATTTTTTAAATACCGAGCTGTGTACATGTGATCCAAGTACAGGCCTTGATCGCGATCGATCGTTGTTTGCAATCCACCTTTGCTTTCAAAGGCTGTGCGGTGATAAGTCGTGGCGCCTTCGATCATTAAAAAATCCGGATTTTCCAGAATTCCTTCTCGAATGATGTCAAAAACGGCTTCAATACGTGATTGATTCTCCGGGAATTTTTTGGTCAATTCACGAATGATAGAATCCACGCGACTCAAGGATTCAGATTGTTTTTTATCTATCGTATCGGTTTTTAGCGGTGCAAAAAATTTTGAAACTTGGGCTGGCGTCAGAGTGACATCTAGTTTCTGAACCATATGATTTCCAGCAAGAAGAGGGTATTTTTCTCCGGAGATGGTGTCACTCAGAACACTTTTGATTTCAAGTTTAAATGTTTTACCGTGAGGCGCATAGAATCGAGGAGTCCAGCCATAGCGGGATCGCATTTGTTCTAATGACAGCGATTCTTGCGTTGTGGTTGTTGGCTTATCTCCACTAACAACTAAATATTGACTGACATTTTCTCGTGTGATGGTCACTAAATTACTTTTTGAATCAAATGCTGTGACAGAGCTGCCAACAGGAATTTCGCGCCATTCAATTTCACGCAAGTAAGTTCGAATGCGCACCTGGTGTTTACCGTCGCCAGAAGCATTTTTGATGGGTTTCGTGTAATAAGTAAAGGTGGTGTCTCGGGCACCGCGCGGGGCAGGTTTGTCGCGAACAGAAATTTGATCTTCAGGATGGTTTTTTTGAGATGTTTGTAACTCATACATGCGTTGGTGTACTTGTCGAGTAAAGCCCTCGTGTCCGAGATCCAATCCGTCAAGAACAAAAGCACGACTCTCCACGGTTAGGAAATGATTAATCAAATCAAAAGTATACCGATTGGATTCAGCAACAGATAATTTTGTTTTCCATTCGCTGCGCCAAACTGTTGCTAACTTTCCAGATAGAGTGTTTCGAAGGTTTTTGATTTTTTGAGAAAAAATTTTGTCATGAACAACAATATTTTCAATGGGCTGAATAAAGAGTGATTTGCAAAGTGGTTCGGCCCACCCTGTTGTCGGCAGAAGTAGCATTAAAGCCAATACACCCGGAAGAAATCGTTTAAAAATTAAACTCATTTTGTTTTCTCTATAGGCTGTTCTAAGGAGTGGCCCTGGTTCTTAATATAATCAATTAAGTTTTTGTATTTTATCGCATTCACTTCAATTAAAAAATAAGTGATTCCAACATTGCCGTCATTCGAAAATTCCTCGGTAAAAGCAAGATAGGTGTGCTTTGATCCTGTATTTTCATTGAACTTGTCGAAAACAAAAAGACCATTATCTCTTGAGAAGACATTGGCTGGATCAATGGCAACATCAAGTGCTGTCAGATTGGAAAAAGAACGCGCTTTGGTCTCGCGCATCGCTTGAATTCGAATCTCTTCAAATTGCTGGCGCACGACGCTGTTTTGTGCAATCAATGGAAAGCGGTCCAAGATTTTTGTGACGTTAACTGTTGGCGCTGTCAATTCGATTGGAGTGACAGGCTTATCTGGAAAAATCAATGCCGAGTTGAAAACGGCAAACATCAAAGTACCGCCGATGATCATTTTAAACGGTTCTTTAATGAGAACATCAAAGAACACTTTTTTTGCTCGACCGAGTTTTAATGTCGATTCTATTTTAAATAAATTATCGGATTTGAAAATTTTGGCTAGCTGTTCTTTTTCAAAGAATTCAAAGTAATCTGCCATCTTGGCAAACTTGCGAATAAGCGGTCCCTGAATAACTGTTGGAATTTTTAATTTCAAATGTGAATTTAAAGGGAGCATATCTTTTAGATCAAATTCGCTTTTAATCAAATCACCAGTTAGTGGATGAACCAATTCATTGGTCACTTTAAATTCTTGAACGGAGTGTGGAGTTAGTAAAACTATTTTATCTTGCAGGATAAAGCGAGGCTCAAATGAGGAGCGGGATTCATATGTGAGTTCTAAAACATATCCATCTTTGACGGGGATGGCCAATGTAAATTTATTCTTGATCAGAACATTTTTATCTTCAAGTTTATAGGATGAGTTTTGAACCAGAAGGCGAACCATTTCAATAATGGCTTTATTGACATCGTTGGAAAAAGGCATTTTTTCTATAAACAGTTTAGCATTGGTCTCGTCGGCTTTAAGCGCAATGACTTCTAAGCGATCCGCAGTTGAGCTAAATAAGTCCATGCACAGATTGGCCTGCGCTATGGCGCTAGTCAGATAAACAATGGCAAATAGTGCTTGGAACATGCTTTTCATGGAATAGTCCTCTTCAATCAATGAGGTACAAAATAGATGCCCTTTTCTTGAGTATGAGAACGATTTTAAAGGGTAATGAGTGGGTGGATTTAAATCAGGTCTGGTGTTAGAACGGATTTACGCTCGACTCTGACTAAATATTTGTCGTCTCGATTTGAGATCAAATTCAGTAGAACTAGTCTGCAACTCGAATTTCATAGTGATCTAGAAAATGTTCTACACGTGGGCGGATTTTTTCAGGAAAGCTAACTACGGTGAATTCATCAATTTCTTGACGTAAAATTTGGCTGGCATAATCGTCACAGATCTCGCCTAATTTTAGATTTGTTTTTTTAAGGAATTCAATTTCTGGGGTATCTTGGTCAGTCAAGTTGACAGCATTCTGCATTTGCATGAATCTCAAAATATCACGTAAATTTTTTCGCACATCATGAACTTCGTCGACGGTTAAGTTGGTTTTGGCCATGAGGGCTTTAGTGTCTTTAAGAAGCGATTTAAAATATTTTTTGACTGATTTTTTCTTTGCTGGTTGTGAGCTTTTTAAAAGAGCATCAAAATCAAGCTCATCATGTCGTTTGAGGATTCTTTTCGCCATCTTTTGAGCACCTTCAGAGTCCACCATCAGTAAGTAATCTTTGAGCACTCCAAAATCTCGTACAAATTCAGCGAATTCCTTAGGACTTTTGTGTCTTTCATCCGAGGTTTGAAAAATAGACCGCAAGAATGAAGAACTTTGGCGGAGCTTGATAATAAATTTTCGTTCGTCAGAGGGGAGCTCTTCAAGACCATTATCCTTAATGAATGATAAAATGGAATGCAGTTTTGAAATTTCAAAATCGCTGGTTAAATTATTGTGGGCCATTGTCAAGAATTGCTGGGATTGTTTTTTTCCAGTGATCGAAATGATAAACTCAGTTGTTTTAAATGTTTTTTCAAAGAGTTCCGTACAAGACAAACCTTGGCCATGGGCACTTCCCATGGCAATCAGGATCAGTATCGGCAGTAAAAATCTGAGAATTGGCATTGGACGAATGTAGCGTAAAGCGTATGCTTTCCACAACTGTAATGATTTTGACAGGGAAAACATGAAAGTGTCGAAGTTATGTATGCTGCCTCATGGGTAAAATGGCTCTAATCAAATTTTGACATTTTTTGTCGTTTCAAGGATACTTCCGGCATGGTTTCATTCAATGCAGTTACAAAACAACACGGTACACGAATTCTCTACGCCAACGCTTCATTTCAAATTAATCCCGGAGATAAGGTCGGATTGGTAGGGCCCAATGGTGCTGGCAAAACCACATTGTTTCGTTTGTTGATGAAAGAAGAATCTCCAGATGCGGGATCAGTCAGTGTTCCTGAAAAATTGCGATTAGGTTATTTTTCACAAAATATTGAAGAGATGCGCGGACGCAGTGTTTTGGAAGAAGTTTTGTCTGCAGGAAACTTGGAAAGTCTCAACAAAGAAATTCAAGCCTTAGAAACCAAGTTGTCCGATCCTGATTTGACCGAAGCAGATATGATTGTCACGGTTGAGCGCTATGGTGAATTGCAATCTCAGTTTGAAGCTGTTGGTGGTTATGACCTAGAAAGCAAAGCTCAAGAAATTTTAGGCGGATTGGGATATTCAAACGAGGATATGCGATTGGATGTCGGTAAATTTTCTGGTGGATGGAAAATGCGAGTGTCCTTAGCTAAAATTTTATTGCTGATGCCCGATATGCTTTTGATGGACGAGCCAACGAATCACTTGGATGTGGAGTCCATCGTTTGGTTAGAGCAATGGCTCAAAGAGTACAAAGGCGCTCTTTTAATGACGTCGCATGACCGCGAATTTATGAATCGTCTCTGTACAAAAACCATCGAAGTCGCCAATAAGGCGCTGACTGTTTATGGTGGCAATTATGACTTTTATGATCGTGAAAAAGCCATTCGTCGTGAGCAACTTTTAGCTGCAGCTTCACGCCAAGAAGATATGCTGGCCAAAGAAGAAGAATTTATCGCACGTTTTGCAGCCCGGGCTTCGCATGCGGCACAAGTGCAATCGCGCGTGAAAAAAATTGATAAAATTGATCGTATTGAAATTCCACCTGAAGATCGCGTGATGAATTTTGAATGGCCAACTCCTCCGCGCGGTGGAGAAGAAGTCGTAAAATTTCAGAACCTATCAAAAGTTTATGATTTAGAAGATGGTCGTCGTAAAAATGTTTTTTCAAATGCAACGGGATTGGTGAAACGCCAAGATCGCGTGGCTGTCGTCGGTGTAAATGGAGCTGGGAAATCAACTCTTTTAAAAATCATTACGGGACAAACCGATGCCACGGCCGGCACATGTAACGTGGGACCAAGTATTTCATATGGCTATTTTTCGCAAAATTCTTTGGATTTGCTGGATCCTAAGAAAACAATCTTGCAAGAGGTTGAGGGCCGAGTTCCCAATGCGGGTTTAGGATTTATTCGAAATTTGTTGGGTTCTTTTTTATTCTCTGGAGAAGAGGTCGAGAAAAAAGTATCCGTCCTTTCGGGGGGCGAAAAATCCCGCGTTCTCTTGGCGTGTATTTTATCTCATCCTGTGAATTTTCTTGTTTTGGATGAGCCCACCAATCACTTGGACATCAAATCACGAGAAGTTTTATTGAATGCCATCAAAAATTTTCCAGGAACTGTGATGATGGTATCCCATGATCGGTACTTCTTAAAAGAAATCACAACCAAGGTTTTTGAAATTGATAAGAATGAGCTGCATATTATCGATGGTGATTATGCTCATTACTTGGAATTTAAATCCAAGCGAGCGTCCACTTAATCATCACAGGGCTAGACCATAGTACTTATTTTTTTTGCCAAATCTTTGAAGACCAATCCTTCCGTTCCAGTGGGGTTGCTCTCGACAATCGGAATGCCGGCTTCTGAGGCTAAACTGACGGATGGATTAAATGGAATTTCAACCAGTTTTGGAATTTTTTTAGAATTCAAATACGAATTCATTTCACCTTTGGGATAGAGCTGAATTTTCTCTTGGTTTGTGGGATTCAGCATGTAGGACATATTTTCGACCATGCCGGCAATTTTAACTCCGGTGCGTTCAAACATATCAATGGCTTTTTTGGCATCAACTAGGGAAATATTTTGTGGGGTGGATACAATGACAGCACCCCAAGTTGGGACTTTTTGTACCAATGAAAGTTGCACATCGCCTGTACCAGGAGGAAGGTCGATAATCAAATAATCCAGCTCGCCCCATTGAACATCACGAAAAAACTGATCCATGGCTTTAAAAAGCATCGGTCCTCGCCAAACGACCGCAGCACCTTCCTCGACCATAAATCCAATACTCATGATTTTAATTCCGTAGCGGGTGATAGGGATAATTTTATTACCGTCTGCGATGGTGGGTTTTTGGTTGAGAGCTCCCATCATGCGCGGCAAGCTGGGGCCATAGATATCGGCATCCAGCAGGCCAACTGTCCCGAATTCACGCAGGGCAAGGGCTAAATTTGTAGCGACGGTGCTTTTGCCAACGCCACCTTTGCCGGAAGCCACGGCTATAATCTTTTTAACGCCTGAAATGGGTTGCTGTTGATCAAATGGATTCGCTGCCATGAACACCTCTTTACAAAAATGATTCGTACCTTAATAATAAAATGGTGAATAGCCAACTGTTTTTGTACCTCAACATTGTGATCGGCATCCTGTTCGTTGCCTATTTTCTTTTTTTTCGCGGGAAGCCGCAGCAACCAACAAAATTGAATGTGAAAGCCAAAGAGGACTTCACGAAAAGCATCGTTAAGACGCAGGATCTGCCACCGCCATTGGAAGCTCGATTTTCTGAATCGAAAAAAGTGACAGTTCTAGAACCTGAGGTCATCTCGCAGACTGTGATTTCAATAAAAGTGCGTCCAGCAAAAAATTTGGGTATCTACTTCGTTTACAATGGGCACGAATGGGAATGTCATGAGGTTTTGGGAGTGCCTCAGGGGGCATCGCTTCCCGTAGTTACTGAATCTTATCAACAATTAATAAAAACCAGTGACCCGAGTACTTTTCAATTCTATGAGTCCGCTTATCAAGGTATTTTGTCCCGGTGGAGAGATCGATTATGAGTTTAGAAAATCAGGCTGCTGAGAAAATTCCATTGTTGCAAGTTGTGAAGAAAACCAGTGGCAGTTTTTTATATCCTCAGGTGATGTTGCTCATTGTTATCCCAATCCTGACGTCAGCTTTTTTTGTTTTTGGATCTTTTTGGCTAACCTGGGGGTTTTGGAGTGGAATGCTACAAGACGGGTTGGTGCTGATTAATCCTTGGTGGCAGGAGATGTTAGGGAAATTGCCGGTCTTTTTAAATGAGATTTTGAATGGATTAGGGCCGATCACATCATTTCTTTTATTCTTGTTTTTATTTGCTTTGGCATTTCCACTGATAATTGTTTTAAATTTGGCGATCACTTCTGTTTTGGCCAGCACTTATTTGGTTCATTTTTTAAAACGTCGCGAGTATCCAGCTCTTGAAGAGAAAGGCTCGGGCGCCTTCATTCGTGGGATTTGGAATACGATCACGTCGTGTATTTTGTTTATTCTGGCATGGCTTGTCACGTTACCGCTTTGGTTGATACCAGGCGCACAAATTATTTTGCCGACAATATTAACAGCTTGGTTGAATCGACGGATTTGTTTATTTGATGCGCTTGCTGATTTTGCCTCTCCTGAGGAATGGGAGCAAATTAAAGTCAATTTTTTTGGGCAAAGCTTTGCTCTGGGTGTGTTCACCACAATTTTAAATTATGTGCCGTTCGCTATTGTGTTTTCGCCGGTGGTGACGATGGTTGCATTTGTGCACTATGGTTTGGGGACGCTTCAGTTGGTTCGTACGACCAAATCAGCTAAAGAACTTAGCACATCATTCTAACGCGACTGTAAACCAAATACCTCCGAATTTGACTGTGCTTTATCACAAATGCTACGTTTTCTAGAGATATTTTTTTCTGATTTCTTTAGGAAAAGCCGGAGGCTTTGTGGTCGTTAAAACTCTGCAAGATTTGAATACTTTGGTCAGTCTTTCCAAGCGTCGCGGTTTTGTTTTTCAAAGCTCAGAAATTTATGGTGGTTTAGGAAGTTGTTGGGATTATGGTCCTATTGGATCCATTCTCAAAATGAATGTGAAGCGGGCTTGGTGGAATGCTATGACTCGTCGAAGTGATATCGTGGGTCTTGATGCCGCTATTTTGATGCACCCTACAGTTTGGAAGGCTTCTGGTCATGTCGATGGATTTTCGGATCCGCTTGTAGATTGCAAAGATTGTAAAACACGTTTTCGCGCAGACAACACCGAATCTTATTTAACAAAAAAGCAATGTCCTCAGTGTGGTTCTAAAAATTTATCCGAAGAGCGCAATTTCAACTTGATGTTTAAAACTCACATGGGTCCATTGGAAGACACGGGAAGTGTCGTTTATCTTCGTCCAGAAACAGCTCAAGGACACTTTGTGAATTTTATCAATTGCCAGCAAAGCTCGCGGTATAAAATTCCATTTGGTATTGCGGCGATCGGAAAATCTTTTCGCAACGAGATCACTCCGGGTAATTTTATTTTCCGAACGCGCGAGTTTGAACAAATGGAAATGCAATACTTTGTGAAGCCCGGAACAGATGAGGGTTTCTTCAATGAATGGAAAGAGCGTCGCCTTAATTTCTATTTAAAATTTGGAATTAAAAAAGACAACCTCAAGTTTCATGATCACGAAAAGTTAGCTCACTACGCGCGTGCTGCAACTGATGTTGAGTACAAATTTCCAATGGGATATTCAGAATTAGAAGGCATTCATAATCGCTCTGATTTTGATTTAACTCAGCACATGAAGTTTTCTGGTAAATCATTAGAGTATTTCAATGAAGCAACAAAAGAAAAATATATTCCTTACGTGATTGAAACAGCCGTCGGGTGTGATCGTTTGATTTTGGCATTCATGTGTGATGCCTATCGCGAAGAAGTCACTGTTCAGAAAGATGAAACAACGGGAAAAGAATCCGAGGATATTCGTATCGTGATGGGTTTTCATCCAGAGATTGCTCCAATTAAAGTTTGCGTTTTACCTCTTTCGAAAAAAGAAGAGCTCACTGTTCCCGCAATGAAGATTCGAGATCAATTGGCCGAAGAGTTCGACGTGCAGTATGACGAGACGGCATCGATTGGAAAGCGCTACAGACGGGCTGATGAAATCGGAACGCCATTCTGTGTGACAGTAGATTTTGAAACGGCCAATGATGGTGCCGTCACTGTTCGTCACCGCGATAAAATGACTCAAGATCGAATTCAAATTTCGCAATTAAATACTTACGTTGCGAATGGTTTGCGAAATTTTAATACGTAACTTTATTAATTAACCCTAAAAATAAGGAGAGTTGTGAATGGAAACTGTAAACACGACGAAATCCCAGATGCCAAATAAATTTGTTTACTACTTTGCCGCTGGCGATGCTGAGGGCAATGCCTCAATGAAGGGTATCCTTGGTGGCAAGGGTGCAAATTTAGCAGAAATGACGGCAATTGGCCTACCGGTTCCTCCTGGATTCACAATCTCAACAGATATTTGCACGGCTTTTTATGATAATGGCGGAAAATTGCCAGAGTGGGTTCGCCCAAAAGTGATGGAGGCCTTAGCCAAAGTCGAGACTCGTATAGGTAAAAAATTTGGGGATGTAAAGAATCCGCTTTTGGTCAGTGTGCGCTCGGGGGCTCGTGCTTCGATGCCTGGCATGATGGATACTATTTTAAATTTAGGATTAAATGATCAAACCGTCGAAGGACTTTCGGCGACTTCGAATAACCCTCGTTTTGCATGGGATTCCTATCGTCGATTTATTCAGATGTACTCGGATGTTGTGATGGGGATGAATTCATCACTTCTTGAGGTTACTCTCGAGGACATGAAAGCTGAAAAGGGTATTCATTTTGATACTGATTTGACAGCTGATGATTTGAAAAAATTAGTGGGAAAGTTTAAAGCCTTAGTTCAACAAATGACGGGACAAAGTTTTCCTGCTGATCCCGTAGATCAACTTTGGGGTGCAATCACAGCTGTTTTTAAAAGCTGGAATACTCCACGAGCAATCACATACCGTGATCTTCATTCCATCCCAGCCAGTTGGGGTACCGCAGTCAACGTTCAATCGATGGTCTTTGGGAACTTGGGTGAAGACTCAGCAACCGGAGTTGCATTCACTCGTGATCCCAGTACGGGCGAGAGAAAATTCTACGGAGAATATTTGATCAACGCTCAGGGTGAAGACGTGGTTGCGGGAATTCGCACTCCACAGCCTATTCATTTGTTGCAAGAAACAATGCCTGGTCCTTACAAAGATTTAGAAGCCGCATATCAAAAATTAGAGCTTTATTTTAAAGACATGCAGGATATTGAATTTACGATTGAAAAAAATAAATTATGGATGTTGCAAACTCGAACTGGAAAAAGAACGGCTAAAGCCGCACTTCAGATTGCTTGTGACATGATCGACGAAAAAATGTTAACTGAGGACGAAGCGATTTTGCGTGTTGATCCAGCGTCATTAGACCAATTGTTGCATCCCACTTTGGATCCAAAGGCAGTCAAAACAGTTTTAGCAAAAGGTCTGCCAGCCAGTCCGGGTGGTGTTTGTGGTCACATTGTTTTTACTCCTGAAGAAGCTGTCGAGCTTCGTGAAAAAGGTCAAAAAGTAATTCTTGTTCGTGTCGAGACTTCTCCCGAAGATATTGCTGGAATGATTGCTGCTCAGGGTATTTTGACGTCCCGAGGTGGAATGACGTCGCATGCGGCGGTTGTTGCTCGTGGTATGGGGAAATGTTGTGTTGCGGGTTGCAGCGAGATCGACGTCAATCATGAAGCAGAAACTCTTAAGGCAAAGGGATACATTCTTAAAAAAGGTGATCTAATCACTCTGGATGGCTCAACCGGCGAAGTTTTTTTAGGCGAGGTGAAGACAATCGAACCTAAGTTGGATGGAAATTTTGATCGCTTGATGAAGATGGCAGATAAAATTCGTCGTATGAAGGTGCGCGCGAATGCAGATACTCCAGCAGATGCAAAAATTGCCCGTGAATTTGGAGCCGAAGGAATTGGGTTGTGTCGAACAGAGCATATGTTTTTTGGCGCTGATCGCATCGATTCCGTTCGCGAAATGATTGTTTCGGACACCAAGCCCGAGCGCGAGCGCGCGTTGGCCAAACTTTTACCAATGCAACGAGATGATTTTTATCAACTGTTTAAAATCATGGATGGTTTTCCAGTAACCATTCGTTTGCTAGATCCTCCATTGCATGAGTTTGTTCCCCACGCTGAAGACGAGATTGTTGAACTTGCAAAGCGAATTAAGTACGACGTGAATCGATTGAAAAATAAAATTGCATCATTGCACGAATTTAATCCTATGCTAGGACATCGTGGCTGCCGATTGGCGATCACTTTCCCAGAAATTTATGAAATGCAATCGCGAGCGATTGCGGAAGCCGCTTCACAATTAGTTTCAGAAGGGTTCAAATTAATTCCTGAAATTATGATTCCATTGGTCAGCACGGCCAAAGAACTTGAAATGCTTCGTGCTCAGACCATTGCAATTGTTGAAAAGGTGCAAAAAGAAAAAGGTATCAAGTTCGACTATCAGGTCGGAACAATGATTGAACTTCCGCGAGCTGCTGTGACAGCTCACGAAATTGCACATCATGCCGATTTCTTTAGCTTTGGTACAAATGATTTAACTCAAACAACATTGGGACTGTCCCGTGACGATGCCGGGCGATTCTTGGGCACTTATGTTTCTCAGGGAATCTTCGCAAAAGATCCTTTTGTGAGTATTGATCAGGTTGGAGTGGGCACGCTTGTGAAAACGGGTGTGGATTTGGGTCGGCAGACAAAGGGTAATTTAAAGGTTGGCGTTTGTGGAGAGCACGGTGGAGATCCAGATTCCATCGAGTTTTTTGAGAATGTAAACTTGGATTATGTCAGCTGTTCACCATTCCGAGTTCCCATTGCTCGTTTAGCTGCAGCGCGAGCCACTCTAAAGCGGAATAAAAAATAGCCTTATCATAAAAAGGGCATCAAAAATCAAGCATATCTAATAATTAGGCAGGGCCGCGCATCTCTCTATAGATGCGCCGCATTCCCAAAAGTGAGCTGGTACCTTTAGGAATGTTGACATGGGGGGTGGGGTCCTTAGAATTAATTTATATGACACTTAGCCTTTGGTCTGGCGCATTGGACATTGTGCGCTGCCTTAAGGTTGTTAGCTAAACTAGGGGAATTACTTTGAGAATTAAAAAATTAGAACTGATTGGTTTTAAATCTTTTAAAGATAAAACAGTTATTCATTTTGATGCAGGAATCACGGGAATTGTTGGACCGAATGGTTGTGGAAAATCCAATATCGTTGATGCCTTGATGTGGGTAATGGGAGATCAGTCAGCTAAAGATTTGCGAGCGTCAGCGATGACGGATGTGATCTTTGCGGGCGCAGAAAATTATGCGCCATTGGGTTTGTGTGAAGTTTCATTAACACTTGAAAATGATGGTGGCCCATTTCCCGTAAAGTATTTGAAACATTCTGAAATTATGGTGACTCGCCGATTGCACCGTAATGGTGAAGGCGAGTATTTTATCAACAAAGAAGTCGCGCGTTTAAAAGATGTCCAAGAGATTTTCATGGACACGGGCGCAGGTTCAAAAGGATTCTCGATTATAGCGCAGGGGATGATTGGAAAAATCATCACAGCAAAACCAGAAGACCGCCGCATGTTGATCGAAGAGGCCGCTGGAATTACAAAATTTAAAGCTCGTAAAAAAGAATCTCAAAGAAAATTGATTTCAACAGATCAGAACTTGGTTCGATTACAAGATATCATCGGTGAATTAAAACGCCAGATCGATTCATTGCAGCGCCAAGCACAGCGGGCAGAACGGTACCGCACGATAAAGAATCAAATCGAAGATTTAGAACTTTGGTTATCCACTTTACAGTTTGTGGACTTGAAAAAAACAGCTGACGAAGCTCAGCGTATTTTTGACGATGCACAAAGCATCGAAATGGGGAGCGAATCTTCTTTGGCGACCATGCAATCAGAACTAGAGACTTTAAAGTTATCTATTCTAGAGCAAGAAAAAGCTGTCGAGACCAAGCAAAATGATTTTTTTAATTTTCAGAGTTCAGTTCAGAAAAAAGAAATGGAAATTCAAGAATTGCGATTTGAGCTAGAACAAGCCAAGCGCAATGAGCAAATGACTGGAAATATTCTGAATGAGCAAAAGGCTCGTCATGAGCTTTTATCACGTGATTTGACAGCTCTCATTGAGCAAGAGGATATTTTAAAAACAGAATCCGAAGAATTGACTTTAGAGTCAGCTCAAAAGTCAGAAGCTTTCTCAACGTCGCAAGTGCGCTATTCAACAATTGATGATGAATTAACTATTAAACGTCGTGAGCAAATTGCTTTGGGCCAAACAGAATCATCTTTGGATGCACGAGTCCAATCTTTAACGACTCAAAAGACAGATTTAGAATCCACAATTGCTGACGAAGAGGTGACTCTCAGCGAACTTCGCGAGAAGCATCACGAGTTTGAAACACGTCGTCGCAAAGTTGCTACCACTTTGGACCAAGAGCGCCAATTGCATTTGGATTTATCAAATGATGCAGAATCATTTGAAGTGAATAAAAAAGTATTAACAGAGTCCTTGCAGCGTAAGCAAATCGAAGTGCAGGAATTCAAAGACAATTTAAATGAGACAGCATCTCGTTTGTACGGTTTAGAAAATCTTCATGCAAATTTTGAAGGTTTTGAAGAGGGCGTTAAGCAAGTGATGCTTTGGAGCAAAGCAAAAACGGCGCAAATGCATGCCGATGGAACTGTGAGCGAGTTTTTTAAACCAGTCGCTGAAGCCATCGAGGTTCCTGCTGATTATGAAATTGCAATGGAAGCCGCTCTGGGATCGAAATTACAGATGCTTTTATCTGACAAATCAGAACAGGCTGTTGAAGCTGTTGATTATTTAAAAGAGCAAAAATCAGGACGATCAAGTTTTTATTCCAACGATGAGCATTTTGAAAAATCATTGCAAGGCAATCCAAAGGCAGAGCCGGGTGTTCATGGTTTATTAAAAGATTTAGTCACTTATCAACCTGAATACGCAACCAAGGTGGCTGAAATTTTGGATGGCGTGGCGATTGTTGATTCAATTCGCACGGCATTAACATTGCGGCCTCAGTACAAAGGATGGACATTCGTTACAACGGATGGTGACACGCTGTCTTCTGAGGGGGTTTTGACCGGGGGATCTAAAGAATCTGCGGAGTCTGGCGTGTTGAAACGTCGTCGCGAAATCAAAGAATTATCAGACAAGAAAAATGAATGGGCTGGAAAATTAGCACTCGCAACAGCGGCATTGAAAAAAGTAGAAGAGCAATTGGCCAATGTGCTGACGGATTTTGAGGGCGCACAAAAACGTCGTATTGAACAAGAAATCAAAGTGGCCGAACTCAGAAAAGATTTAGAACGTTCTGAAAATGAATTGTCCCAGGCGGCAACGGCCGTCGAGCGTCAAGAGCGCGAAGTGCGTCGATTGCAAGATTCGCTTGAAGTGATGAATCAAAAATTATCAGAAATGACCACGCACTTAACAGAGACACGTACCCAGAAAGCGGAGCTGGAGCAAACTGTCGATGCTTTATTGAATGAGTATAATTCAATGAAAGATGGCTTTGAAGAGATGCAAGCCAATGTTATGGATCTGCAAGTTCGTGCGGCGACTAAGAATCAAGAATACAGTGGTATTGTTCGTCAATTGGAAATGGTTCAAAAACAAGTGAACGATCTCAATTTGCAGTTGTCACGAATGAGTGAAGAAGCAGAAGGCTATTCATCTCAGATGAGTGAAGGTCAGTACACTCTAGAGCAAGCTAAGATTGATTTTGAAAAGATGATGGCAGATGTCGAGACAAAACGTTTAGAAATGTCTCAGTTTAAAAATCAATTTGAGATGGAAACAACTCATATTCGCGAACTCGAAACTAAAGTGATAACAACTCAACGAGAACGCAATGATCGCTTATCAAAAATGAACGAGGCTCAGTTGAAACTCGAACAGGCCAAAATGAAAGAGCAGTACTTGGTGGATCAGGTCCGCGAAAAATACATGCTGATCTTGTCAGATGTTGTTTCAAAATATGAGAATCGTGAAGGGGACCCTGCGGCTGCTGATGGCGAACTGAAGGACCTTCGTGAAAAATTAGCAAAAATTGGAGAAGTGAATCTTTCGGCAATTACGGAATTTTCTGAAACTCAAGAGCGCTATGCCTTTTTAACTCAGCAGCATGCGGATTTGACCGAAGCGAAGGATCAACTTCGAAAAGTGATTGATCGCATTAATAAGATTTGTTCAAAACGTTTTAAGGATACATTTGATCTGGTGAATGAACGATTCCAAAAAGTTTTCCCAGTCTTGTTCGGTGGCGGTGAAGCCATGCTTCAGCTCGTAGAAGATACTGAGAAGAGCGAAATGGGTATCGAAATTATTGCGAAGCCTCCAGGTAAGAAAATGCAGAATGTCACATTGATGTCAGGTGGAGAAAAAGCCCTGACGGCCGTGGCCTTGGTATTCTCAATTTTCTTGGTGAAACCGTCTCCGTATTGTTTGCTGGATGAGGTTGATGCACCACTGGATGATGCCAATGTTTACCGTTTCAATGACTTGGTTAAAGAAATGGCGAAACGATCCCAGATTATTGTTGTGACTCATAATAAGCACACAATGGAAGTGGCTCAAAAGCTTTACGGCGTGACCATGCAGGAACGTGGAGTTTCGACAATGGTTTCGGTTTCATTAGCAGATATTCAATAGTTTTTATACTCTACGAATAGATGTCCGATGAACGCATAGGGAATGGAAACGAAAATGTCTGAATCGCACTTTGATCAAATGACGTACTTGATGGGATTTATTTTTCTTTTAGTGCTCGTGATCATTGGCACCATAGCCTTTTCAATTATCCAGAAGCGAAAACTAAAAAAAGAAACTTCGGCTTTAAAAGAAAAAGCTCCAGATGAAGCTCGGTTAGATCATTTAAAATCTGAAATTGAAAAGGGATTGCCGTATCAGAACATTAAAGTGATTGATGTTCCTGTGGCGGCACCGGCGATTGAAAAAGAAATTTCAATCGCAGAAGCCTTGGTGAATACCGAAGCCAGTTTTTTTGGTCGAATTCGAAAAGCTTTTTCAAATTCAGATAAAGCCAAAGTGATCGATGATATCGAAGAAATCTTATACACCAGTGATCTTGGTCCACAGACAGTTGAAAAACTATTGGATGTGGTCAAATCCGAACTCTCATCAAAAGAGCTCGGAGATATTTCTTCGGTGAAGCAGGCGCTCCAAAGGGAAATGACTGAAATTTTAGAACCGATCCAAGCTGGTTTTGAAGGTCATATAAAACTGCAACAACAAATTCATCAGGCGGCGACGGGGCCCACGGTGTTGATGATTGTTGGAGTTAACGGAGCGGGAAAAACAACTTCAATTGGAAAAATCACATCTCAATTGGCTCAGGATGGGCAAAAGGTTTTGGTCGCTGCTGGTGATACATTTCGAGCGGCAGCGGGGAATCAACTTAAAATGTGGACCGACCGGGCCCAAGCAACAGCTGAGTCTGGTAAAGGTGAAGTCGAGATTTTTTGGCCAACGAATACAACAGATCCCAGTGCAGTTGCTTTTGATGCTGTTCAGAAAGCCAAAGCTCAAAATTTTGATTACGTGATTTTAGATACGGCTGGCCGCCTGCACACGCAGGTCAATTTGATGGATGAGTTAAAAAAAGTGAAGCGGGTTATGGCCAAAGTCATTGCAGAAGCTCCTCATGAAACATGGATCGTCTTGGATGCAAATTCTGGTCAAAATGCTTTGATGCAAGCCAAAGAATTTCATCAGGCCCTGACGTTAAGCGGAGTGGTGTTAACAAAAATGGATGGCACAGCAAAAGGTGGAGTGGCCTTGGGGCTTGTCGATCAATTGCAAATACCCATTAAATTGATTGGAATTGGCGAAAAAATTACTGATCTGAGATTGTTTAAACACACCGAATACGTCAATTCTATACTGGGCTTGTAGTCGAGGTTCCTTTTGATTTTATTAAATAAAAGAGCCTTTTTTTTGGCAGTGTCTTAGTTTTAGACACTCGTAGTGTCATTTATTCATGGTTTAAGGTGGTCGCATTTTTGTAACTCTTTGTAATGGCTAAAAGTAAATAGCCATTTTAGGAGAACACGTATGTTGTTGCCGAAGTTACCACAGACTATCGTATCCACATTTTTATCATTGGCTTTGGCTTCGCAGAGTGTGACGGCTCAAAGTATGGATGCCTCAGGGGAAATTCAGAATATAACGGCAAACAATTTATTTATCCGAGCGGGAAGTTCCTTATTTGAAACTGATGACTTGGAAAAGGTTTATGAACAGAGAAATAATTTACCAATCTGGACGTCAAATGGAAAAGCCAGTCCATTTGCTTTGAATCTGAAAGCGGCGATCTCTAAACTTACTTTAAAGCACGGACTGATTGCATCGGATTATTGGACTTCTGAATTAGAGGGATATCTTGTTCATTTGAGTCCACAAAGTGCCATGGCCTTTGAGTTGGCAGCAACCCATGCTTGGGTGACATTGGCGAGCCATCTTTCGGATGGTCGCGTGGATCCATCAACTATTGATAATGATGTGCGATTTAATAAACGAATTTTTAATGATCACTTGGTTGTGGCTCAGTCAGTTGCTGGAACTCCAGGAATGATGGCTGATATTTTAGAAACTTTAGCTCCACAACATCGATATTACAAAGACACACTTGAGATTTTGGCACATTTGCAATTCACCAAATCAAATGGCGGATACACAGTTCTGCGGAAATCAACGAATACCATTAAACTGGGGCAAAAAAACGCATTGGTTCCGGCTATCCGCGAGCGCGTGCAGCAGTATGGATATAATCTTGTTGGTGTTGGCGATACTTATGATCAGGAGCTTTCCGATATTATTCAGGAAATTCAGGCAGAACATGGTTATGAAGTTAATGCGGATTTAAAATCAGATTCTGGATTTTGGAATATTATGATGGTGCCTTTGGATCAGCGGATCACTCAGACTGAAGCCACTTTAGAGAAACTTCGCTGGTTGCCAAAGCAATTGGAATCCAACATGATTTTTGTAAATACCAATGCCACTGAAGTTCGAGTTTTTGAAAATAATCAGATTGTGAATCAATTTCGATCCATCAATGGACGTGTCCTTCGTCGAACACCAATGATGAAAACGTGGATCACGCGCGTGATCTTTAATCCCCGTTGGACGGCAACAGATAGCATTGTTTTGCAGGATAAGCTTCCAGCGATTCAGAAAAATCCAAGATACTTAGAGACCGTTCGAATGAAAATGTATTCTCGTAAAGATAAAACTTTGGTTGATCCAACAACATTGGATTGGAATCGTGATGGTCACGGAATTGCGCGTCGTCATGTTTTTGTGATGGATCCAGGTCCAAAAAATGCTTTGGGAACATTTAAGTTTCCATTGGTTCCAGATCCAACCAAGCCCACAGTTTCCAATACAGATGATATCTTTATGCATTACACGGATGATCCAGAATTTTTCAAGCGTCCTCTCGCGCGTCATCTGAGTTCGGGTTGTATCCGTTTAGAACAGGCGCAGTGGTTGGCAGGTTATTTACTGAAGAATGTTCCTGGCTATGATGAGGCTTCTATTCAAAGTTTAATTGCTAAGGGTATTCCTGGTGAGGTTTTTCAAACGGATAAATCTGTGATGTTGCCAGAATCAGATTATCGCGCTGTTTATACGGTGCCATTGACAGTCGAAAAAACAAAATCAGGTCATGCGCGCTTTATGAAAGATGCTTATTTGCATGATCGTCGAATCGTTGCAGCAGTTATGGCGGCGAATCTTCGTCAGTCGAGAAAAAGTAAAAACGAATCTATCGCATCAACTTCGGTCACCACAGGTTTAAAAGTGATTGGTCAAGCCGGTTCGACTCAGCAATTTGCTGAAGTTGTTGCGATTCGTTGTGATGAACCTCGTTTTGGAGTTAACCCTCGAACGCAAATGCGCACCATCAATCGACTTTGTGATCAGCCGGTAACTTTCTCATTAAATAGGAATCAGTCATTACCTGCAGGAAAGTATATTGTGGCCTTTGAAAATACGATTCATCCAGGGTTTGTGGATGTGATTGAGGGTCGAGTGGCAACAATTCAGCTTCAAAAAATTTCTATTCCCCCATCTTTTGCACAAGATAAAGCCGTAAAAATTTACCGCGATTTTTCATCTCAGGTTGAGCAGAAGAAAGTATTATTTGAAAAATTTTATTATGGAAAAAATATTTTCCGTCAAGCGGTTCGCAAATTTGGTGATTTTTACTTGGCCGGAATGACGGATATCGATGCGGCACCGCAGGCCAACTTTTCTTATTGTTCGGAGAACAGAATTGATCAACTGCGTTTGGTTTCAAATATCCGCGAACATGCTAAGTTTGTTTGTGAGTCTTTCAACCGAGCTCGGACAATGATGGATTACGCAGATCTTTATAAGTTTGCAAATAATGGAACTTTCCAAGAGGCCGCTGCCGATTATCCAGGTGATATTATTCCGAAGCGTCATTATCGGTATTTAGTGGGCACGCCGATGATGGCGACAGATTTCGTGGCGGTGATGCCGGGAGTTTACCGCATTGAGGGGGAAACAGGACGTCAAAACATGCGGGCAACAACAACTGCATTAACAGAAACGTATGGCGATTTGACCCGTACATTTGGCAATTCGAAGAGTCATGGCGAAGTGGATGATATTGATCTCGAGACGACTGTTGATTCTGGAGCGATCTCAACAGGTCGTTGTGGTGAGGCCTCAGTTTGGCGTACTGAAAAACGATCTTATTGCACGCATGATGGATTAGACGGATGCTCCCGAGCTTTGGCCCAGCAATGTGAAGAAATGAAACTGGATTTGCGATTTAGAAAGTAATAAGCTTAAGTCATGCAAACAATGATGCTTTTATTTTTAGCTGGTCTTCTGTGGTTTCATACGGCTTTGGCAGCGATCACACCTTTTCAAAAAAATATCTCAGCTTGTTTGAAAAACCAGGTTGATGTTGTGGGTATTAAAAATCTGGATGGTTTGTATCGGGTCTTGGAAAAAAAATTTCCTTTAAGAACAACTGAAATTCTGTACCGCGAGGTTCTATTTAAAAAGCATTCAAACCTGCAAAAACTCAAATTTGAGAATGGCAAATTGGCTCTATATAAAGTGCTCGAGGACAAATCATTAAAGCTTATGAATAATGACGTGCGTCAAAAAGGTTTAACCGAAGAGTCTTCTATCAATGATCTGCTTGTTGGTGCTGATATCCAGGAGGACTGGCTGAAAGCGCGTGAGATACGTTCGGGTCAAAGTGTGCTGCAGTACAGCCGACAGCATGGTAAAATGACAGCCCTGAGTTTCAAAAAAATTGGAGCAAAAGAGACTTTAGAGTGTTCACTTATTGAACTATCCGATATTTGTTTGTGCCGCCGTTAAAAGATGCTTGCCAGGCTTTTCCTACTGTCTATACTATTTATGTAAGTTATTGTTAACTTTGGATTTTTTAAAGAAGTTATAGGAACAAAGACAGTCATGGCTGAAACACACAAGGCACAAAAAAAACAAACCTTCGATTTTAAGATAGCCGGTGTTTCATACAAAATTAAAACATCTCACGATGAAAATACAGTTAATGAACTGGTTGAGTTTGTTAACAAAAAAGTGACTGAAGCAATGTCCGCTACAAAAAACTCATCTTTTCAGAACGCCGCCGTACTGGCAGCGCTTAATATCGCTGAAGAGATGATTCTTCTCAAAAAACGAGCTGGGGCTGAATTAGATAAATTGGAAGCGAAAGCTTTAAAAATGGCCCATGAACTCGAAAATTCCAAAGCAAGCAAAGTGAACTGGAACTAATCCAGTCGCGGCTTATTAAATTTGGAGTTAGTTTGCAATCGGTATCGAGTATAAATCTTAATAAAATGGAAATGCGTCGTGCTGTTGCTCATGATCTAAAGCAGCTTACGCAGTCTGAGCGTCTGCAAAAATCAACTCGTATTCAACAGAAGCTACAGCAAGTGCTGGTTCAAAAATCGGGTATTTGGGCCTCATTTATCCCGCTAGCCTCAGAACCTCAATTGGATTGGAGATTAGTATCCTCTGCGATTCAGTGGTGTTTTCCATTGATTCAGGAAAATCAGTTGGTCTTTAAAGGCTCAGTCAGTTTATTTCAAAAAAACACATTGGGATTTCTGGAGCCGAGTGATGGGGAAATTATCCCTCTGAGTGCTATTCAGGGTTTGATTATTCCAGGGTTGGCTTTTGATCGTCAGGGGATTCGCCTGGGTCGCGGCCAGGGATATTATGATCGTACATTAAAAAATTATAAGGGCTCTACCGTTGGAGTCTGTTTTCATACGGCATTAAAAGATTTTGTTCCTCACGAAGAGCATGATCTGAAATGCCAACTCATTTTAACAGAAGAAACTTCTGTAGCAGTTGAAGGGATCACATCATGGAATTAGTATTATTTGTTTTGGTTGGATTTATAATTGGAGCTTTTGTTGTTTTTGCTTACAAGCGAATTCAAGACCAAAACACCAAAAAATCAGCTCATAGCGAAGCTGAAAAAATTATCAACAAGGCCAAGTCAGAGTCTTTAAAAATCAAAAAAGACTCTGAAACGAAAGCGAAGGATTTTGAAGTCAAGGCTCGTAAGACGATTGAAACTGAAATCAATAAGCAAAAAGTCACTTTAAAAAATAAAGAGACTCAACTTGAGCGACGTTTGAAGGAAATTGAAGATCAAAATAAAAACAAACAAGATGAGAATGACCGTTTTGCGAATCAGTTAAAAGACCGTGAAGAAAAAACCTCGATTGCTGAATCTCGTTTGAAAGAGGCCGAAAAAGCAACTCAAGAGCAAATTCAATTTTTACAAAAGAAATTGGAAAATATTGCTCAAATGTCTCAGGAACAAGCGAAACGAGAGCTTTTTCAAGTATTGGAAGAGACTGCAAAAGTTGAAGCCAGCAAGCGTATTGCAGAAATTGAAGAAGAGGCCATCAAAGAATCTGATAAGAAGTCACGAAATATCTTGGCGCGGGCCATGGCACGATTTGCTTCGGAGTACACATCTGAGAGAACTGTTTCTGTGATGAGCTTAACATCGGACGAGATGAAGGGTAAAATTATTGGTCGTGAAGGCCGTAATATTCGAACATTGGAATCCATGTGTGGAGTCGATTTGATCGTGGATGACACCCCAGAAACAATTGTTATTTCTGGATTTGATCCCATCCGTCGTGAACTTGCTCGTCGAACAATTGATAAATTAATGGAAGACGGTCGCGTTCATCCGGCACGTATCGAAGAAGTTGTAGAAAAACAAAAAGCCGAGCTGACCAAGTCTATGAAAGAAGAGGGCGATAAAGTGATCGCCGAGCTGGGTATTGGATCATTGCATGGAGAATTAACCAAAATGGTTGGCAGTTTGAAATATCGATCAACCCATGCGCAGAATGCATTAAACCACTCGTTGGAAGTGGCGCATATCTCGGGATTATTGGCGGCTGAAATTGGTGCTAATGTGAAGGTCGCAAAACGTGCGGGATTATTGCATGATATTGGTTTAGCTGCAGATCATACCTTCGAGGGAAATCATGCGTACGTAGGGGCAGATCTTGCTAAAAAATATGGTGAATCTGAAGAAGTGGTGAATGCGATTCGTTGTCATCATGAAGACGAGAAACCAGCTTCATCTATTGCTTGGATTGTTCATGCTGCGAATGTGTTATCGAATGCGCGCCCGGGTGCAAGACGCAATCAAATGGATAATTTTATTAATCGCTTAAAAGATCTTGAAAGCATTGCTAATTCTTTTGATGGCGTTATCAAAGCTGTAGCGTTGCAAGCGGGACGTGAAGTGCGTGTGTTGGTCGAAAGCTCTCGAGTCACTGATGATCAAAGCATGATGCTTGCGCGTGATATTGTGAAAAAGATCGAGCGAGAAATGGCTTACGCGGGGCAAGTTAAAGTCACTGTGGTGCGCGAAAGCCGCTCGGTAGAAATGGCTCGTTAAAATAGAATGAAAACGTTTTTATCCCCCGAAGAGCAATTAGAACGAATTCAGTTTGGCGCTGTTGATTTTATCAGCGAAAAAGATTTTATTAAAAAACTCAAACGAAGTTACGATTCAAAAAAGCCCTTGAGAATTAAATTTGGTGCAGATCCCAATCGACCGGATATTCATTTAGGCCACACGGTGGTGATCAATAAGTTAAAAGTTTTGCAGGATTTGGGACATCATATCCAGTTCTTAATTGGAGATTTTACGGCATTGATCGGTGATCCGACGGGTAAAAACACAACCCGTCCAATTTTGTCGCGGGAAGAAATTGATGAGAATGCAAAATCTTATGCCGAGCAAATATTCAAAATTTTAGATCCTGAAAAAACGGAAACAGTTTACAATTCAGCTTGGCTTTTGAAGCTGACAGCAATTGATTTTGTGAAATTAACGGCTCAGTACACTGTCGCCCAAATGTTAGAGCGTGATGATTTTACAAAACGTTATAAATCAAATATACCCATTTCAATCCATGAGTTTTTGTATCCCTTATGTCAGGGCTATGACAGCGTTGCCATGTGTTCTGATTTAGAATTGGGTGGAACAGACCAAAAGTTCAATTTATTGGTAGGGCGGCATTTGCAGTCGAATTATGGTCAAGAGCCTCAGTGTGTTTTGACGATGCCCATTTTAGAAGGCTTAGACGGTGTTCACAAGATGTCGAAGTCTTTGGATAATTATATTGGTGTTAATGAATCTCCGAAAGATATGTTCGGAAAAACAATGCGTATTTCAGATGAGCTGATGTTTCGCTATTTCGAATTGCTCACGGATATGAAACCCGCTGAAATCACCACTCTGAAATCAGAAATTGAAAGCGGAAAAAAGCATCCACGCCAAGTGAAAGTTGATCTGGCAAAGTTTTTAGTGAAGCGATTTCACTCGGTAGCGGCAGCTCAAGATGCTGAAGACGAGTTTAACCGGATTTTTGTTGATAAAGGAATGCCAGATACAATTGAAGAGTTTCAGACAACGCCTCAATCCATAGGGTTAGCCCCGTTGATGACGTTGTGTGGATTAACAGCCAGCAATGGTGAAGCCGTTCGGTTAATCACGGGTGGTGGTGTTCAGATTGATCAACAAAAAATTTCAGATAGTAAGTTGAAGCTCGATTTGAAATCCGGTGATGAGCTGGTGATCAAGGCGGGTAAGAAAAAGTTTATGAAAGTTGTTGTGAAATAGTATGAAGATTAAATTTTTACCTCAAAATGTTGAATGTGATGTCGATCCCTCCAAATCGCTTTTGCAGATTGCCACGGAAAACGGATTGAAAATTAAATCAGTTTGTAATGGTGTGCCGTCGTGTGCGGAATGCCGAGTTAAAATTGTTGCTGGAGATAACTCGATTCCAGAGCCGGGTAAGGCGGAACTCAGTTTGATTGGTTCAAGTTATTATTTGGATGGTCGTCGTTTGAGCTGCCAGGTTCGATGTTTTGGTCCAGTCACTGTGGATTTGACTGAGCAAGTGAATAAGGTCGATACCCAAAAGAAAGTCCGCGGATTCAAACAAAAAGATCAGAAAGAGCTTTCGGCCGTACAAGATACGATGATTCTTAATAAAGTGGAACCTGCAAAAAAGTAATTGCAACTGAAAAAAAGTAGTTATTAGGTAACCATATCTAAATCAGGCATGCTCAAGGGCAGTTTAATCGTTACAACGGTGCCTCGAGATTCGGGATCAGATACGGAATGATGTTTGCTAGATAAGCTGAGTTCTCCATTCATCTCTTTTAAAAATCGCATAGCTACCGGAAGTCCTAAGCCAGTGCCCTTTTCGCCTTGAGTTCCCAGAGAGCTCGTTCGCTCTTCAATAGAGAACAGCCGCTCAAGTTTTTCAGATTCAATGCCCTGCCCCCAATCGCGAATGGTGACAAAGACTTTTGATGAATTCATGAGTTCTGCTGTGATTGAAATTTTTTGACCAGGTTCCGAAAATTTTAAAGAGTTTGTTAGAAAATTAGTGAGCACTTGAAAAATAAAAACATCTTTATCAACATTAATGTAAAAATCATCGGTTAAGTTAAGCGTGTTGAAATCAATATTAATATTTTTAGCACTGGCTTGCTCATGAGTGAAGCCAATGGCATCTTTGATGAGATCTTTTATAGACCAATGATTCATTTTTAAAGTGATTTTTCCGGTTGTAAATGTGTGTGCAATTGTATTTAGATTTTTAAAAATACGAAGCATTTGCTTGGAACTCACAATGATTTTATTCAGTTTTTCTGGCGGAAGTCCGCCATTGCGTTCACCCAACTGAGAGATCATTGAAATTGTTTGCAGGGGATTAGCTAAATCATGGGACAAAGCAAAGAATATTGTTGAGAGTAGTTTTTGTGATTCATTAGAGATCTTTGTTTTTTGTTCACGTTCACTTACTGCGATATAAGTGTTAGCTGCGATAGCAATAAAAGGGATCAAAAAGAATGTTAGTCGCAAAGTTAAAAGAGCATTTGCGGATAGCGGGCCGAACTGGGGCCCTAAATTGTAGTCCATAACGGTCAATACTGTGTAGCAAAGCAGTGGTATCAAAATACAGAAAGCGATTGATTTTTTTTCATCCATAGAGAAATGAACAAATGGAAAAATAGCTCCAAGAAGCAATGCCCCTGCCGCGAAAGAATTTGAACCTAAGTAGAAACCACACGACATGACCAGCAAGGAGGCGATTGTAATGGTGCTGAGTCTAGAGAGTGTTGTCCACCCCATAGAATTAAATCCCAGCGAGGCTATCAAGAAAGAAAAACTAGCGACCATGAATCCTAGGGTAATAGGAAGGTCCTGTATCGTGATGTAGAAAACAAGGGCCAATGCTAAATTGATGATAAAAAAAATCATCCCATTTAAATTGATTTGTTTGATATAGCACTGATGATCTTGGGGGGTTGTTTGAGTTCCCAGTTTTAGTAAGTGATCTAAATAATTCCTAGATTTTTGCATTTTTACTTCCTTAGGGTGCAAAAACTATATCGTCATACTTTAGTGAAGTGTTAAACTTTATTAATATATCAGTGAATTATTTTTAATAGTCCTGTTTCAACCTGAAACAGGAGTCTCGGATTGAAGCAAAAGTGATTGATTGAATCTAGACGTTGAAACTGGAGCCACAGCCACAATTTTTAGTGGCATTGGGGTTGTTGAAAACAAACCCTTTTCCATTTAGGCCGCCGGAATAATCCAAAGTCATACCAATTAAATAAAGAAAGCTTTGTCCATCGACAACAATCTTTTCGCCAAAGGCTTCAAAAGATTTATCCCCATCCCGTAGTGCAGTATCAAAATCCATTTTATAAGACAGACCCGAGCAACCACCTTTTTTGACTTCAACACGTAAAAAGGCTTCTGCGGGTTTATTGTCTTCAGCCTTTAAAGCTGTAATTTTTTTTGATGCTGTTTCTGAAATCTGTATCATATGCGGACCAGTATACCTGATTTTTATTGAGATTTAAATACCTTAATCAGCACTTCCAAGGCTTGATTCATCTCAGCTTCTGTTGTCCATCTTCCAATAGACAAACGGATCGTATTTTGAGCCTGATTTAGGCTTAATCCAATAGCTTTTAAAACATGGCTGCTGGTGACCTCGGTGGTGCTGCAGGCAGACCCTTGACTGAAGGCCAAGCCAGTTAATTGAGGGAGCGCCAGTTCAATAGGGCTGTTCATTGTTAAACTCAGGTTGATTGGGGAGCGTCGTTCCAATTCAGGGCCATTTAAAGATACCGTCGGAATGAACTCTTTGAGCTGTTCATAGAACTTTTGGAGCATTTTCTGAGTTTGTTGGGATTCTTGAAGCCATTTTTCATTTGCCATTTCACATGCTTTGCCCGCACCAACAATACCAGGGACATTCAATGTGCCAGAGCGTTGGCCATGTTGATGGCCACCACCAAAAAGATAGGGAACGATTTCAACATGAGGATTGGCCGAACGGGTGAATAGGCATCCGACCCCCTTCGGGCCATACAGCTTATGAGCTGAAAATGTTAAAAAATGCACGGGTGTTTTTTCTAAATTCACATCAATCTTGCCAACAGCTTGGGTGGCATCGGTGTGAAAATAAATTTGCTGATCATTACAGATTGGGGCCAATTCAGAAATGGGATTGATGCTGCCGATTTCGTTATTAACCCACATTATACTGACTAATTTTGTATGGGGTTTGATCCATTTCTGGAGTATTTCTGGCGTGATGGTTCCATCTTTTTGAACAGGCATGAAGTCCACGTCAATACCTTCGTATTTCTTAGCAGCAAGAAAAGAATTGATAACGCTGAGATGTTCGGTGGCAGAAGTTAAGAAATGTATTTTTTCATTTGGATTTTCGGCACGCAATTTTCGAATCAAGCCAAAAACAACAGAGTTATTTCCTTCGGTAGCCCCAGCATTCCAAATGATTTCATTCGACTTGCAGTGAATGAGTTTTGCCACCTGCCCAGTTGCTGTTTTGACTGCTGATTCTGCGGTCCAGCCATAGGCATTCAATGTATTTGCCGGATTGCCAAATTTTTCGGTGAAATAAGGCAACATTGTTGCGACAACTTCGGGATCAGTGGGTGTCGTTGCGTTATAGTCCAGGTAGATGGGTTTCATGATTTACGTCCTCAGAATCCAGGATTATTCTATATTCACTTATGAGTCAAAAGAAGACCCTGAATCAACCTCTATTTGTGAACTATTTTGTAAAACCCAAGCAAAAAGCCATTGCCCTTTTTAAATGGAAAAGAGTGGATTCCTTAATTCAAGATCAGCAAGGCCATGTCTATTTTAAAAAAAGCCATGTCAAATCTCCGGTCAAGTGGTCATCGACGGCAATTGATATTGCCGCCAGTAAGTATTTTCGGAAAACAGTTCAAAAAGAAAATTCAATCGAAGCACTTATCGAACGCATTGGAATGGGATTAGCAGGCGCCGCCAAGGGAAGCGGTCTATTCCCAGATAAAAAATCTGTCGACGGATTTGTTGAAGAATTAAAGTATTTAATGTACTCGCAAAAAGCGGCTTTTAATTCTCCGGTATGGTTTAACTTGGGATTAAAAGAGGCCTATGGGTGTTCTTCGAAAAGCACTCATTTTGCATTTGATTCAAAATCAAAAAAAGTCAAAAAAATAAATGATGCCTATTTGCGCCCGCAAATTTCAGCATGTTTTATTCAATCACTGGACGATTCTATCGAAGGTATTTTTGAGCTGATTAAGAATGAAGCCAAGTTATTTAAATATGGTTCGGGAACAGGAACTAATTTTTCAACATTGAGATCAAAATATGAACATCTGTCTTCGGGTGGGACCAGCTCGGGATTAATTTCTTTTCTTGAGGTGCTGGATCGTTCGGCCGGTGCCATCAAATCAGGTGGAACAACTCGTCGGGCTGCAAAAATGGTTTGCGTTGATCTGGATCATCCAGAAATTGAAGAGTTTATTGATTGGAAAATGCACGAAGAAAAAAAAGCCCGCGTCTTAATTGAAGCGGGCTATTCCGGAGATTTGGATGGCGAAGCATTTCGAACAGTGGCAGGACAGAATGCCAATAATTCTGTTCGTATTCCAGATCGTTTTATGCAGTCCTTGAAAAAGAATCAAGATTGGTTTTTAAAAACAAAAGATGGAAAAAATTTAAAAAATCTCAAAGCCTCTGAATTGTGGCAAAAAATTTGTCGTGCGGCTTGGTCATGTGCTGATCCAGGCTTACAATTTGATGATACCATCAATGACATGCACACATGCAGAGAGTCGGGACGAATTCGAGCCAGCAATCCCTGTTCGGAGTATATGTTTCTAGACGATTCGGCCTGTAATTTAGCCTCTATCAACTTGGTGCAATTTTTAGATTCATCAAATAACTTTAAGATGAACGATTTTCTACATACTGTGCGCACATTATTTATAGCTCAAGAATCTCTGGTGAATTTTGCCAGTTATCCAACAGAGAAAATTGCACAGCAGTCAGTGGATTTTCGTCCCTTGGGTTTAGGATACGCCAATTTAGGTTCATTGTTGATGCGCATGGGTTTGCCCTATGATTCTGATGAGGGCCGCGCGTGGGCCGGATTTATCACATCCCTGATGACGGGAATGGCCTATAAGACCAGCGCTGAAATGGCATCGCGATTAAAACCATTTTCTGGATTTAAAAAAAATAAAATTCCGATGCTGAAGGTGATGAAAAAACATCAGCAAGCCAATAAAAATATTCAATGGCAATTATTACCAGAAGAATTTCAAAAATTAACTCTCAATATTTGGAACGAAGTCATCCAGTTGGGTAACAAGCATGGCTTTCGAAATGCGCAAGCCACAGTGATTGCACCAACGGGGACAATCGGGCTTGTTATGGATTGCGACACAACGGGTATCGAACCTGATTATTCTTTGATTAAGTATAAAAAACTTTCGGGTGGTGGAGTTCTGAAAATTGTGAATCAGTCGGTAGATTATGCTCTTCAACACTTGGGATATTTTGATGATCAGATTGAAATGATCAAAGCCCACTTGTTGCAACATGAAACATTAAAAGGATCAGCAGTACGACCTGAGCATTTAGCCATTTTTTCAACGGCAACAGGGGACATGTATTTAAGTCCCGAATCGCACATCCAAATGATGGCTGCAGTTCAACCATTTATCAGCGGTGCCATTTCAAAAACGGTGAACTTGCCAGCGGAAGCCACACTGAAGGATATCGGCAATATCTATCAACAAGCCTGGGATCTGAAACTCAAGTCGATTTCCGTTTATCGAGATGGCAGCAAGTTTGTACAACCGTTATCTGGAAGCAGTAAAAAAAATAAAAATGAATTTTCCTATCCCAAATGTTCCGAGTGCGGCAGCCAGACCGTTTTGGAATCGGGTTGCTACCGTTGTTTGAATTGCGGAACGACAACGGCCTGTGCGTCGTGATGAGTAATTCCAAATAATGTCGTGGTGTTGAACTTTTAGATACCCAGAGCGTATTAAATCCAATCTATTGCAGTTGATTTGGACCTCAAATCGCATAGGTTTACTCTTTGAAGCGAGAACTATCGTTTTTGAAAGAGTAGGTACATCGTGATTTTGAAAAAAATGAGTCTGTTGTCTATGGGTTTGTTATTGGCTCAACCGGGTTTTGCTAAGTCTGCGGATTTGGCCAGTGCGAGTATTGCGGTGAAGATGTCGGCCTTTGAGATGCCTGCCGAATACAATTGTCCTCTTTTTTCGAATTCTCCCTATACGGACATGTTGAATTCTTTAGATAAGATGCAAGACAATCTCAATCAAGTGTTTCCACAATGTGAAAACAAAGCCAATCATGTGAAGCTGAATGAAACATCAGATAAGCTTCATAAGAAAGTCCTCGAAGCTCAGACATTTCAAAAAAATGGTCAAACCTATAAACTGTCGTTATCTGCAAATACGATTGTTGATTTAACTCGCGTTTTGCAGCAATCCTTGGTCAGTATGTCTCAGGCTCAGACCAAAGCGTGTTATCGCTCTGAGGCACAATTTCGAAGTGTTATTTTTTCGATTAATGATACGTTTCAAAGTTTATCTCCGTTGATCTTGGATATTGCCACTCAAAATCCGGCTATTGGACAAACGCTGGGACCTGCTTTAAAAATACTGGCGGGTGCCGATGCGATTTCCAAAGGATTGTCGCTGATCGAACAGATTGCAAAAGACTCTATTCAATTTGATATGACTGATAAAGACAACCGCATCAACACGGTAAAAAACACGTGTCAATTTATGAAACTTTACAATCGGTTGACCTATTTGCGTCTTTCGCGTTTGGGTCAAGTTCAGTCTATACATCAGAAGTTTCAAACTGAAATTTCTGAGATTCAATCAAAAGTTCGCATCGCAAATGTCAATCGCAGTGAAGCCTTGCCTGCAGGTTCTCGAAAATTTCCAATGTTTGTAGCGGGGAATGATTCTCGTGTTGTTGGTGATAGGGCTTTGGTGTTATTTGAAAAATTGAAAGTGTCTGGCCCTGCGGAGCAAAGTAAAATCCAAAAAGCCCTGTCTGATTTTGATGATGCAAAAAAGGATAATTTTTCAGAGATCACTCAGTGTCAGGTGATCAAGACCAGTTTGAAATCCACCAGTTTACAAGAATTCCTAGTGGATTTAAAAGATTTCTCTGAAAGTGCAAAAATTAATTATAACATAGAAACTGAATTGGATATTATCGCCGAATACCAAAGCGAGCTTCAGAAGGTCATCGCCAATGGCAGTCGTTCGTTGTGCACTCAGTTCGGACAGGATTGGTTGCGCAAGGTCGATCAGATATTTATTTTGGGTCGACAGATGGTGGCTCAGTATGAAGTTCAACTGATTGAGCTCAACGGCGAAGCTTATTTGATCAAACAAAAGAAATTGGCCAAAGATGCTGAAAAATTGCAAGCCATCGAGTCGGATTACAAAAATTTAAAGACCATGTTGAATTATGCTTCTTTTGAATCCAGTGAAATGGAAAAAAGAGCCAAAGGAATGCATAAGTATCTTTTTGCAGGTCCGGATAAAGTGGTTTCGGAATGCGCGACACGAGCTAAAGAAGAAAAATGTGGAGTGGTTGATGGTGTTGCTGGAATCGCAAAAGCCTTTTATCAAGAGTATCGTAATCAAGGACCAGTGTATGAATTGGTGCTTAACAATGAGAAGTATTTCAATGAATCTTACGATAAAATGAATCGAGCTATGATTTATTTGCAACGCTATGAAGATCAGTTTTTGCCGGCAGCCATACAGGCCAAGAAAAACAGTCCGGTAAAGAAAACTTTTGACGAGTACTTTGCGGCACGCGAGAAAAATGCGTTTGCCATGGATCATATGACCACAAAGTTTTTAGTTAAGGGGACATCTGGGCATACGCAAGTTTGTTCACAAGCAAAACTAGTGGTGAGTGAATACTTAAAGGCGACCGATCATATGATGAGCACCTATGGTATGTGTGAAATGATTAAGAATGTTATGCATGAGCCTGATGTTTCTAAAAAACTGAAGGCCTACTGTATGCCGATAAGTGATCGTGAAGATTCAAAGCTGAATCAATTGCGATACCGTCTGGCAGGGCGAAGTGATGCGTCTTCAAAACGCCCTGAGACGGAAGTTTTATACTTTAATCGTTCGCCAAAGGCTTTTGTTGATCAAGTGCTTGTTCGTATGAATGAATTGGGATGTTATAACTAAAAGCCCACCATCTTTTGAAGAGCTTCATCCCAAAGTTTGAGTTTCATCAATTGAAAGGTCTGCGAGATGTGCAGACCTTTTATTTTATAAAACTGAGTCAGGTGTAGGTGAGCCTCGGGTAGACGATACATGGGAATACGTGCATCCAGGTGATGAACATGATGAAATCCAATATTTCCAGTCCACCAGTTCACAAAGGGTGAGGTTTGATAGTACGAACTTCCGTAGAGTCCTACTTTTTCAAAATCATAAGAATCTTCTCGAAACCAAACGGTATCTTCAAACTGATGCTGAGCATAGAACAGCCATATCGCTAAGATAAAGCTCAAAGAAAAAGTTGGAGCTTGCACCAGAATCAACTTCAACAGAATTTCATTTTTATAGGCAAAATAGAAAATCCCCATAATGAGTAAATTCAAAAATAAAATATTAGAGACAATTTTTTTATGAAAGTGTTCGAATGGAAATCGAAAGACTCCTAAGAAAAGAACAAAGGGGCCCAGCATACAAAATACGAATGGATTTCGATAAAAGCGATAAAGTGCTTTTTTAAAAAAATGAGCTTGCTGGTATTCAGAGGTGGTGAGTAGCCAAATATCCAAACTGTGGTGCCGACGATCAAGATTTCCTTGATTGGTGTGATGGCGATTGTGCAATTGGCGCCACATTAAAAAAGGGGTGTAAAAGAAAAATCCCGAAATATGTCCTAAAAGAGTATTGAGGGTCGCATTTTTAGTAAATGAATTGTGACCTGAGTCATGCATGATTATAAAAAGACGAGCATGAAACCAATGTGCTGGAATGGCTAAAGCAATCACCCACCAGTAGGAATAATCATAAAGCCAATAGCTAAGTGCCATTAAAAATAAAAAAGGCACAAGCGATGTTAATACCACCGCAAGTGCCTTTTTAGAGTTAGGTTGGCGAAATTGACTAAGATCCATCACGCTTAAAGAAGCGTGTGGGCCAAAAGCATTTCACGATACTTTGGTAGCGGCCATAACTCGTCAGCGACCAAGAGCTCCGATGTATCAATTGCATCACGCAATTTCAGGGCAGCCGGTTGCAGGTCTTCCATGATGTTCCACATGCGTTTGTGTTCATCATGGGATTTTCGAGATTTCTCAACTGCTGATTTGAAAGAATCAAAATTTTTCAACACAGCTGCAAAAATAGTTTCAAATTCCGTCGAGCGATCCTTATGAAGTTTCTTAAGTGGTGCGCTAGACATAGCCTGATGAGCACTGCCGAGTAGGGTCATTTGTTTTTCTAATGCCGGAATAATGTATGTGCTGGTGATCTCAAGTAAACTTGAATGCTCGAGATCCAGCGTTTTAACATAGCGTTCAACGGCAATGTGATAACGGGATTCAATTTCTTCTCGCGAGAGCACTTTTGAATCGATTAAAAATTGAGTTTTATTTTTGTCTTTTAAAATGTCTAAGGCTTCCGGAGTGGTATTGAGTATTGGCAACCCACGTTTTTTGGCTTCCGCTTTCCATTCGTCAGAATAACCATTTCCCGAAAAGCGAATGGCTTTTGTTTCTTTGACTAGGCCGCGAATCAATTCTAAAACCGCATCGTCGCGTTTTTTCTTTTTCAAAAGTTCTTTCAGTTTTAAAGAGCACTCTTTAAATGCCATGGCCACGGCTGCATTTAAAAATGACATCGGAACAGCTACATTCTGTGATGAACCAACGGCTCGGAATTCAAACTTGTTTCCTGTAAAAGCAAATGGACTGGTGCGATTTCGATCCGTGTAATCTTTTGAAATATTGGGGATCTGACTGACGCCGAGATCAATAATTTGCTCATCTGTAGCTTTATGAACTTTGCCGGCTTCAATAGTATTTAAAATATTTTCAAGCAAGCTTCCAAGAAATACAGAAATAATCGCAGGTGGCGCTTCATTAGCGCCTAGGCGATGATCATTGCCCGGGCTGGCAATAGAAGCGCGCAGAACTGCAGAATTGTCATTAACAGCTTTTAAAATAACAGACAGGCACGCTAAAAATCGCAAATTTTGATGTGGTGTGTGTCCGGGTTCTAAAAGATTTTCGCCTTTATCATTGGCCATAGACCAGTTGTTGTGTTTTCCAGAGCCATTGACTCCGGCAAATGGTTTTTCATGAAGTAAGCAAACCATACCATGCTTTAAAGCAACACGTTTTAAAACCTCCATGGTTAAGAGATTGTGATCTGAAGCGATATTCATATCTTCAAAGATGGGAGCCAATTCAAATTGGCTTGGTGCAACCTCGTTATGACGAGTTTTGACGGGGATTCCCAATTTGTACAATTCGAACTCAGCTTCTTGCATAAAGGCTTTAATTCGCGTGGGGATCGATCCAAAATAGTGATCTTCTAATTGTTGACCTCGGGCAGAAGATGATCCTAATAAACTGCGGCCGGTCATGATTAAATCGGGGCGCAGGGCTACAAAATTTTTATCAACCAAGAAATACTCTTGTTCGGCACCTAAAGTTGTTTGAACTTTTTTAGCATCCACGTCACCGATTAATTTTAAAAATTCAACAGCTTCATTCGACAGTGAGTCAATCGAGCGTAGCAGCGGTGTTTTATTATCTAAAGCTTGCCCGTGATAGCCGAAAAAAACAGTCGGTATGCAAAGGGTTTTTCCATTTTCTTCTTCAATAATAAAAAGAGGCGATGTGGGATCCCAAGCTGTGTAGCCACGAGCTTCGAAAGTGGAGCGCATTCCGCCAGATGGAAATGAAGATGCATCGGGTTCACCTTGAATCAACTGCGATCCTGTAAAGCGTTCGATCACTCGCAGTTCTGAATGATGAGCGTGTTGAATGGAAATAAAGGCATCGTGTTTTTCAGCCGTCGAACCTGTCATCGGTTGAAACCAGTGACAGAAATGTGTCACACCTTTAGAAACAGACCATTCTTTAACGGCACTGGCGATAGCTTCTGCAGTTTCTTTGGGTAATTTTTTACCTTGATCCAATGTCTTAAGAAGATTGGTATAAGAATCTTTGGGTAATTTTTCTCGCATCTGGGCCAAGCCAAATGTCATGCAGCCAAAATATTCAGAAACTGGCGCGTCTTTGCCAAAAGAATCTTTGACGCGTTCAATTTTACGAATGGGTTGATCGATTGCCGCCTGAAAAGCATGACGACGCGGATTGGTCGAACTCAGTTTCTGAGTTGAATCCATAGTGGAACTCCTTCATTTTGACCTCGGTGAATTATCAATGATAACTCGTGCGAAGTATGGGTTGTCGCGGTCTTAATAGAATTCACAATGTGAGCTCTTTAAAACCGTATTTAAATCATAGAAGAAATCCAGAGATTCCGTCAATGGGAACCTTTTTTAGAGGGGGCTCTGTGTCTTAAAATCCTTGTTTAGGCAGCGACTTTTCCTTTGATTTCATTTTCAAAGTTTTGCACCACTTCAGACAGAAACTCAGATTGCTGGGCCATGGTATCGGCATGGTTTGCCGTTTCAGCTGTCGATTGCGACGAGTCAGAAACAACTTGATCAATTTCTAACATGGCTTTTGTGATTTGATTGATGCCTACAGATTGTTCTTGAGTATTGGCTAGAAGCTCTTGGTTGATTGTTTTGACTTCCTGAGCTGATTTCAAGATCCCTTCGAATATTTCAAGATTCGATTCAACAAGTTTTTTGCCTTTTTCAACGCGATTTGTGCTTTCTAAAATCAACGAGCTGATATCTTTAGCGGCAACAGTACTTTTTTGAGCCAAGGTTCTGACGGCATCGGCAACCACGGCAAAACCTTTGCCTTGTTCGCCTGCGCGGGCGGCTTCAACGGCTGCATTCAAGGCTAAAATATTTGTTTGAAAAGCAATATCTTCAACCACTGATATGATTTCTTGAATTTTAGAAGCACCTTCTGAAATTTCAGCCATCGCAATCTGAAGGCCCTGATTTTCAGATTGTCCTTTGGATGCAAAATCATAACTTGCAGTTGCCATCTGAAATGCTTTTTCAGAGGATTCCACAGTTTTTGATAAGATTGAGCTCAATTCATTGAGAGTGGACGATGTTTGTTCAATGGCAGCGGCTTGAGTGGAGCCCTTTTTTGAAAGATCTGCTGACAGATCTTTCAAAGTTGAGCCCGAGTTGCGCGCTTGGGTGGCTGTTTCTTTTAACATGCCCACAGAAATTTCTAAGCGCTTCGAGGCGCGTCCTAAAAAGAAAAACATCGCTAATGAAAGTAATCCTTGAAAAAATACAGAGGCACCAATCACAGTATAAAGTGTTTTACGAAGTGCGGAATCAACACTCTCGTAACTGTAATAGACTGTCACCGATCCAATAATATCATCGGCTTTGCTTGGCGAAGCCACCGTGCGTTCTAAAGATGGAAATCCTGCAAAGGGTTGTTTTTCAGCATTTGAAATAACTTTGTTTGATTTGTCTTTAAACTCAACGGCCACAATGTCTTCATCGACAATCAGTTGTTGGGCATATGTATTTAAAAGGGCCACATCGAAATTCCAAATGGCCTGAGAAGACGCATGTTTAACGTAGTCAAAAAGGGAAGATATTTTCTGATTGAGAGCTTGCTTGCCCACTTGTCCTTGATAGTTATAGGCTAAAGTTGAAGCGCATAAAATAAGAGAACTAGAGATGATATTTAAACCAAATAAACTTCTCTTCATCAATGACCAAGTAGAAAAATCAAACATAGAGTAATATCCTTCTTTAACGTTTTGATTCGACGCTTTCTCATCGGACGCGAAAGATGGAAACTTGATTTTGAATTTTAATGTTTCAGGATGAGACACGAGCTCATTATGTTTGATTAAAATGAACAAGGGCCATTTCTGTAAAATAGTATTTATTGCGATCCTGCATTTGTGGTGAGGTGTAAGCAGAATCAACAAGGAATTGCTTGCGGGTGCCTAAGTAGTCATAGATAAAAAGCATTTTTCGACCATCGTCGTGTGGTAGTAGCGCCATAAAATTCTCCTCACCTTCAAAGAGATCTGCAAAAGGGGCGTCAGGGGATTGTTTCCAGCTCCAGCGACTGTGATTTTTTAAAAAGGGCTGAAGGCGTCGGTGCAGGAGGCCGCCGGTGATGTAATCATAGAATGTAAAATCAATATCTTTCAGCAACTGAGACGTGATTTGAGCTAAATCCACAAAATCTTTTGCGACCGTAATATGAGCCAGTGCGCGATCGATGTCTTGAACCAAGGGATTCACCAACAGGCCATTGTTCGCGGTGTAACTTATTTTCACTTCAACATAAGGCAGATGAACACGGTAGCCGATTTCAAGTTTATCTTTGTGGGGAAACTTTTGAGCAAAGCCTTCGACTATATGGGCGACTTCAGATTCACCAACGCCCAAGGTATCCCAAGACTTTGTGATGGTTTTTATTAAATTTTCAGCAAGTGGCGAGATGATTTCTAGAAGACGATCATTCCAAAGGCCTTCGATTTCTTTTGGAGGTCCTGGTAAAACAAAAACATGAAGGGAGTTAGTTGGCGTTTCAACTTTTAAATAAAATCCATTGGCGGTGCCATTGGCGTTCTCTAAAACAAGGGATCCCTCAGGAAAAAAACACTGTTGTTTTTGAGACTCGCGCACGGGGTAACCTCGGGACGATAATCGTCGCTGAACATATTCCCAAGAAGGTTCATGAAATTTTAAATCTTGTCCACTCCACTGACTGATCAGATCACGCGTGAAATCGTCAGAAGTTGGCCCCAGGCCACCGGTAACAAAAAGCCATTCCGAGTCTTTGGCTAAAAAGTCTAAGGCCTTCAAAATCAAAGTTCGATCATCAGGAACCGTAAGGTGAAATGGAATTTTTAATCCTAAGGGGATCAATTTTTGTGATATCCAAGAGGCATTCTGGTTGATGATTTGGCCTGTTGTGATTTCAGTTCCGACTGCCAATATTGATGCTTTCATAAGCAAGATTCCTTAAAATTCAATGGCAAAGCGCCTTTAAAGAACTTTATAAGAACGAACAAAACTGTTAGAGTCAAGGCTCGAAAAAATACTCTAAACGCCGAGGTCACGATGTCTACTTGGAAAGATTTTGATTTATTGAACCCCACTGATGAACACCGCATGTTACGCGACACTTTAAAATCTTTCGTTGAAACTGAAGTTGAACCTCAAGCTCACGAATTTGATCGCCATGAAAAATTCAATTTACCACTCTTTAAAAAATTAGGTGAACTGGGTTTGCATGGGATCACTGTTCCTGAAAAATTTGGTGGCGTCGGAATGGATGCGACAGCAGTTGTGTTGACCCATGAGGAACTGTCGGCCAGTGATCCTGGTTTTTGTTTGGCCTATTTGGCTCACGCCCTTTTGGCGGTGAATAATTTGGCCGTGAATGGTTCCGAAGAGCAGAAACAAAAGTATTTGCCAAAGCTGAGCTCTGGCGAGCATATCGGTGCGATGGCGATGTCAGAACCCGATTATGGAACTGATGTGTTGGGAATGCAGACGACGGCAGTGAAACAAGGTGATCATTATGTTTTGAATGGTCGCAAAATGTGGATCACTAATGGATCCATTGATGATCAAAAAACGGCTTGTGATTTCGTATGGGTTTATGCCAAAACCGGCGAGAAAAATGGACGCGCCTTGCTATCCACTTTTATTGTGGAAAAATCTGATATGGGATTTTATGTCGGTCAAAAAATCACGGACAAGTTGGGAATGCGAGCTTCAAATACCGCAGAATTGGTTTTCGAGAATTGTAAAATTCCAGGGAATCGCTTGGTGGGCAAGGAGGGCGATAGCATTCACCATATGATGAGAAATCTTGAAATTGAGCGCGTCGGATTAGCCGCCATGAGCTTGGGAATTGCTCGCCGTTCCATTTCCATTATGAATAAGTATGCGATCGAACGCCATGCCTTCGGAAAATCATTGAATGCTTATGGTCAAATTCAAAAGTATATTGCGGACTCTTATGCTGAATACAAAGCGGCGCAATCCTATGTCTATGAGACCGCTCGTCGCATGGATTTAACCAAAGAGGGAAATCGCTTGGATTCAGATGGTGTTAAGTTAGTGGCCACCACGATGGCAAAGAATGTTGCTGATCGAGCAATTCAAGTGTTGGGTGGTTATGGGTATGTCGGAGAATACGTGGTTGAGCGTTTGTGGCGCGATTCGAAGTTATTAGAAATTGGTGGCGGGACTATCGAGGCCCATCAGAAAAATATCACTCGCGATTTATCAAAAGATTTTATTAAAGCCGGGTTTTAATGTTTAGACTGAAAAACCCCATCGAGTATGCACCCAAGAAAGAAGCCGATGTGGCTGCTATTATGGAGCATATTTTCCCTATTTTGACACCGGAGAGGCAGAAGAAAATATTGCAAGTGACCCGCGAGCGTTGTTTTGACGTCAGTGTTGTTCTGGAGAATATTTATGATCGTGGGAACACCAGTGCTGTGATGAGAACGGGCGAGGGATTGGGTTTTGCAGATTTTCATGTGATAGAAACCTTTGATAAATTTAAAGAATCCAATCGGGTTACTCAGGGTGCCGACAAATGGGTTGAAGTTAAAAAATGGAAATCCACAGCCGAGGCTATTGAGCATTTTAAGAAAAATAAAATTCGAATTTGTGTGACCTCGCTCGAGGCCGCTAAACCCATTCATGAGGTGGATTTTTCAACACCCATCGCCTTGGTCTTAGGAAATGAGAAAAGTGGAATTTCTAAAGAAATTCTCGAGGCCGCTGATGAACGGGTGATTATTCCAATGCCGGGATTTGTGCAGAGCTTTAATATTTCGGTCGCGGGTGCCCTGTGTTTATATCAGATTTATCAAAATCGACTGCGCACATTGGGAAAAAATGCTGATGTGACCGAAGAGCAAATTCAAATACTGAATGCTCAGTATGCTTTGCGCACTTTGGATTCGGCGGTTGATATTTTGAATAATAAACTTCAAAAATAGAAATCAACTTAACCGGGTTAGTAAAAACCCTTTCATCAAATTTTGGGTGTCGTCTGTTTCACCAAAATCCAAACTGAGAAGTGGCAATCGATCCAATTTAAATTTTCCATGGGGTAGATTTTTTGAAAATTCGGCGATCAACTCATGGCGTGTCCATTTTTCATAGTTGCAGGTGAAGAGCAACTGCCCATTCACAGCCAAGCAATTCCAAATGAGATGAGCCAGTTCGCCAAGATTTTTTTCAATCTTCCAAATGGAATCTTGGCTGCGTCCGAAGGAAGGTGGATCACAGATAATAAGATTCCAGGTGCGATGACGTTTCTGGGCCCCCTTGAGGAACAGCATGCAATCTTGAGCAAAGAATTCATATTTTTCAGAAGAAAGTGCATTGGCTTTAAAGTTTTCTTTGGACCACTCTAAAAATTTCTTACTGGCATCCACGGACGTCACTTGCTGAGCTCCGCCTAAAGCGGCGGCCACAGAAAATCCCGAGGTGTAGCTGAATAAATTAAGAACATTCTTATCCAGAGCCATTTTTCGAATCCACTGTCGATTTTCACGCTGATCTAAAAAGAGTCCAGGCGAGAATCCAGAGTTGGTTTTTAAAACATACTGAATCTTTTCTTCAAAAGCATGCCAGGTGGTTTCTGGAGTTGATTGCTGCAGAGTTGTTTGTTCCAAACCGCCAACCCCCTGACCGCGATCCAGCATATGCCGAATAACAGAGTGTAAGTGCTGGTCATTGGCAAAGTTTTGAATTTGGGTCTGTTGCAAATGAGTTAGGCCATTTGCAGAATAATCATAAACCCAAAGGTGATCGTTAAAAATATCAACTCGTAGATCCTTGAATTCTAAATGCAAAAGTCGAAACGAATCATGTTTTTCTAAATGAAAAAGTTCAGATCGATTGAAAAAGGCATCATCCAGTAAATTTCGAATCATCAACGGATCAGGTTTTTTAAAACTAGGAGGTATTTCCGACTCAAAAGAATAGGATTTTCCATGAAGAGTAAAATTCAACCGACTGGCGTGCAGGCACAGTCTAAACCAAGGCGCGCCACCATGCTCGGGGTCTCCGAGGATCGGGATGTTCATGGATTCTGCATGCAATCGAATCTGGTGGGGTTTCCCTGATTTAGGAATGGCCTTCCATAAATGAAAATCTCCGGCGGGTTGAACATATTCTAGTAAAGTCTCGCTGTTGGGTGGCAAGCCTGGTGTATTGACGAAGCGATTTTGTTTTTTTTCAATATGGGATTTTACCAGATAAAATTTTTCATCAGGCTTGCGATCTGTTAAGAAAAAGTAAGTTTTCTGAATCAAGTGATCTTCAAAAAGTTCGCTGAGGAGGCTGGCTGAGTCTTTGTTTTTGGCGAAAAGGACTAATCCAGAGGTTTCTTTATCTAAGCGATGCACGATATATAGCGGGGCGGCTAGTTTTTGACTAACGGCCTCAACAAAACCAAAGTGGCCATCATCAACTTGATGCATGCGAATACCATTTGGTTTAAAAAAGACTACAAAATCATCAAAATCCTGAAAGCGAAGCTGCATCGTTTAATATAAACACGGTTGGTATTGTGGGTCACCCCAATCTTCGATACGATAGCTTGAATTTTTTAAATAAAAAGTACATCCCATGGAGGTTGTCATGTTCAAAGGTATTCTTTTATTAATTACAGTTTTATTTTTAACATCATGTGGAATTCAAAGCATTCCCCAAAGTAAGAATGATGTTGAGGCTTCACTAGCTGAAATCACAAATCAGTACAAGCGGCGCGCTGATCTTATTCCTAATTTGGTGAATGTTGTGAAAGGCTATGCGTCTCATGAAAAAAGCACTTTAGAAGGCGTCATTGAAGCGCGCTCTAAAGCCACGCAAATCACGATTGATCCAACGAAGGTCACACCAGAAAAGTTGGCTCAGTTTCAGGCGGCTCAAGGTCAATTATCACAAGCATTAGGTCGTTTAATGGTTTTAAGTGAAAATTATCCTAATCTTAAGGCCGACACCACCTTTCGTGATTTGCAGGCGCAAATTGAAGGAACTGAAAATCGCATAACGGTTGCACGTAACCGCTACATTGAATCTGTGAAAGGATTTAATAATTTGGTGACTGTTCCTCCAACGAGCTGGACAAATTCATTGTTTTACAAAAATGACAAAATGCCACAGTGGGATGTTGCCGCAGCTGAAAAAGAAAAAAATGAGGCTGCTCCCGAAGTTAAGTTTTAAGAGTTAGGCTATTTTGAAATTTTTTGAACGCTTTCTCGTATTGAGTTTTATTTTGAGCCTAAGCCTAACAGCTTGGGCTTTTAAAGTTCCGTCATTAACTGGCCCCGTGATAGACGAGGCCGGAATGTTATCGAATTCAGCCCGCCAGCAGATCGAACAATCCCTGTATCAATTCAAACAATCCGGTGGCGCTCAAATTCAAGTCTATATTGCCAAGTCATTGCAAGATGAGTCTTTGGAAAGTGTCACCATTCAAATTTTTGATCAATGGAAATTGGGCGACGAGAAAAAAGATAACGGGATTTTATTTTTTATTGCCGCCGAAGAGCGCCGCATGCGTATCGAAGTCGGCCAAGGCCTCGAGGGTGATATTCCCGATGTGATCGCCAAGCGGATCATTGCCGATATTGTGACTCCGTTTTTCAAACGGGGTGAATACGATTTTGGCGTGGCCCAGGGTGTGGCAGCACTTCAAGGGTATTTAAATGCTTCGCCAGAGCAGAAGGCACAACTTCAGCAGAAACTTCAAGATTCTAAAGATCGTGGTGGTGTCGAAGGCAAAGCTAAAAAATATGGATTCTTTATTCTGCTAGGAATTTGGTTGCTGTTATTTTTGATCAATCCAGGAATGGCGCTGAATATTTTATTGTTTGCATTAGCCCGTGGTGGTGGTGGTGGCGGTGGCGGTCGATCGGGCGGCAGTTGGTCCGGTGGTGGTGGTCGATCATCCGGTGGCGGCGCTTCGGGGGGATGGTAAAATGAAAATGAAAATAGATTCCCCTAAAATTGAAAAAGCCATAGATGATTTTGAAAATCATGTCGATTGTGAATTGATTCCCGTGATCACTCGGCATTCTAGTTACGTCGAGCATATTGCTTGGGTGATATCGCTATTGTTACTGATTCTATTTATTGGGATTATCGATTTGTTATTTCAAGATTCTTGGCAATCAAAGACAGTTTATTATGCAACAGCTCCGGTTCTTGCCATTATTTTAGGTTTTTTGCTGGATAAATCTGATCTAGTAGATCGTTTCTTTATTTCTAAAAAAGAGCGTGAACGCCAAGTCTGGGAAAAGGCTCAACGTATCTTTTTATTAAAGCGTAACGAGGCCCATAAGAGCCGTCAGGCCCTATTGCTGTTTGTATCTTTGATGGAGCGTCGAATCGTTATTTTTCCAGACCCTGGAATGCAATTGCCGGGTTTAGATGCTTTGCAAAGCAAAATGCTTAAAATTATTCAAGCTGACTTCAAAAACGGGCGCTATGAGCAGGGCTTTTTAGATGCAATCCAGTTTTTAAAGACCGAACTAGCTACAAAGTACCCCCAAACCCAGCAATCTTCACAAAATCACTATGCGAATAAGTTGATTTGGTGGGACGTTTAGCATATCTTTTTTGAATCAATAATCCGTGCAGTCGTAGTTCAATGGATAGAATTCCCGGCTTCGAACCGGTAGGTTGCAGGTTCGAGTCCTGCCGACTGCACCACTTTTTTTTGGGCTTAAATCAATAGGCTACGGTTAATCCATTTAAATAGGCTTTATTTTTCCGGCAGAAATTGAAAATTGCTTTTTAAAAACATGAGAAAATGCGGATTCTGATTGATACCCAACCTGAGAAGCCACTTCAGAAACTAGTTCTCCTTGAGATAAAAGAGACCATGCCAGTTGCATTCTTAACCACGTTAAATATTCGAAAGGTGTTTGCCCGCTCAATTGTTTAAACTTTTGAGCAAAAGTCGTTCGAGATAAACCAGCCTCTTTTGCCAAACTTTCTAAAGACCAATTCTTTTCAAGATTCAAATGCACTTGATTCATCGCCCGAGCTATCTGAGGATTTGCATAAATTGATAAAAGTCCCTGTTTGTTTTGGTTAACTTGAATGTAATACCTGAGAGCGTATATAAATAGTAGTTCGGAAAGAGAATTAAGAATAACCTGTTTTGCAGGGGACTCGCCAAGGTTCTCTTTAATTATTAAATCTAAAACAGGTGTCAGCCATTCTTTTGAGTCTTCATAAGGAATAATAATCGCAGTAGGTAATGCCTTTAATATTTCGTCACTTCCTCTGTGGTTAAAAATAATTTCACCGCAAAGCAACCCTGTGTCGTTAGAAGTTTTATTTAGTTGAAAGCTAAAAACCTCTGTTTTCGCTTTTTCTTTCTTAGTATTTCCCATAGTATGAGGAACTTCTTTGGGGAATATAACCATATCTCCGTATTTAATAATTCCATCAAAAATTTTCGGTATCTTAAGGTAACACTCATGAGCCGTTACAATATGAAAGCAAGTCGAGCCAATTTCTCTTTCCGCGACCTGCCAATTTCCGCAAATTTTCGCATTTTGATAAATGCTAACATTCATCTTTAATAACCAAAGGATATGAGAAAAAGCATCAGTTCCGTACTTACTCGCAGTTTTATTGGGTTTTATAGCATTCATAATTCGACTTAAACACCTTAGTATAAATTAAGTCAAGAAGGCTTAAAACCACTCAAAAAAGGAGAACATATGAATCAATTTAAATTCTACACCGCAGAAGCAGCGCAGGGTGAATCAAAAGAATTACTTTTAGGAATTAAAAGCAATTTTGGATTTATTCCTAACATGTTTGCATACATGGCAGAAGCGCCAACAACAATCCAAGCCTATCTGCAACTGAATGAGCTTGTCGCAAAGACTTCGTTTACGGTTTCTCAGCAACAAGTCGCTTTGCTTGCGGTGAGCGTAGAAAATGAATGTGGCTTTTGTGTGATTGCACACCGAGCTATCGGTAAAATGAAAAAAGCTAATGTAGAAAGCTTAACTGCCATCGCAGAAAATAAAGAAGTAACAGACCCAAAAGATAAGGCGTTAGCTCATTTTGTTCGAACAGTTGTTAAAACAAAAGGAAAACCAACGGAAAAAGATGTCGAACAATTTTTAAATGCTGGCTTCACAAAACAGCAAGTTTTAGAATCTATACTTATGGTCTCTATAAAAACTTTATCTAACTATATTAATTATTTAGTTAAATCAGAACCTAATAAAGAATTATTAGAACTTTTAAAAGCTTAGTTTTCACATCCCAAAGATTTTTCTTTGGGATGTTGTTTTTATTAAAGGAGCTCAAATGAGAATTATTAGTTTAACTGAAAAAATAAACCGAGATCAAAAAATTATTTGGAAGTGGATTTCCGATTATGGAAATATTCATCGAATTCACCCAGCACTAACTCACTCATACATCGTAGGTGACAAACAGTGTGGAGTAGGTGCTATCAGAGTTTGTGAAATGCCCGGAAAGAATTTTATGAAAGAACAAGTGGTAGAGTGGGAAGAAGGTAGGTTTTTTACAATAGAACTCATCGAGACCTCAATGCCTATGAAGTCCGCTCGAGCCACAATCGGAATTAATGAACTAGCTGAAAACTTAAGCGAGCTTTACATGAAAGTTTCTTACACACCTAAATTTGGTGTTTTCGGAAAAATCATGGATATTTTAGTGTTACAATTTATGATGAAAAAAATGATGGAAGGCATTTTTAAAACTTTAAAAAAAGAAATAGCTTAAGGACGGTAATTCCTAGTCTTACGGGGTCAGATACCGTTACCTTCAAGAATTTTTGAAATTTTCCTAGTTCATGAGGAACTGGTATTTTAAATTCTACAAAGATTCTGAAAGTGCAGATCGAGCTCATGCGGAAGTGCTTTTATTCTCCCCTCGAGCCATTGTTTAAGTATTGAAAAAAAGGCTCCGGCATAGAAGTGAGATTTTATCTCAAGTTCGATGGCGCTTAGTTTTGAACTTCGCTCATCAGCTTGAAGCTCATGTTTAACTAACTCGACAACCATTTCAAAAGCTCTTTTCTGAACAAGAACTCCACCACGATTTCCGAGTAGGGCTTTAAATAAAAGTCTATTTTGATTGGCATGATCAAGCAGCGGGAGCGAAAATTTAAATACAGTCTTTTTTTTACTCTGAGATTCTAGACTTTCATTTTTTACATGTGCGGTGAGTTCATTCATTAACTCGTCAAAACCGCTTAAGAGCAGGTCATCTTTATCTCTGAAGTGCGCATAAAAAGTCGATCTACCCACGTTTGCATGATCTAAAACATCTTGGATAGTGACGGCATCGTATCCTTTGGAGACAATTAAAGGAATCAATGCTTTTCGTATCAATCCTTGAGTTCTCAAAATTCGACGGTCCACTTTTTTATTTTTCATTAAACCTCTTTTTATAAAACAAATGGCATGGTTTTGTTCTGTATCGAACAATTGCCCCCAAGCTGTCTCTTGTGTCCATTTTATTTATCAAACATAATGTATTATATCAAACAACATGTTCGAAATGTAAAAAGTTTTTAAAGGGAGATAACTCGTGAAAAGATTAATTACCTATACTTTGTACCCGGTCTTGCTATTTTCAATCTTTGGTTTATTTTATGCTGCGCAAACGTATGGGTGGGATTTGAAAATGACGTTCGCAATTATGGCCGGTGTCAGAATTGTCGTTTTACTAGCTACAGAATTTTTATTCCCAGCAAAAAAAGAATGGATGATATCGTGGGGATCATTTCTTAGAGATCTAAAGTACATGATGAGCGGCGGCGCAATTTTAGGGTTACTAAATTTAATGGGTGTTTGGCTTGCGATTGATTACAGTCGATTTAATACGGGAATATTTCAGGACGTCCCAGTATGGCTTGAATTAGTTATTACGATACTTATCTATGAGTTTTTTCAGTATTGGTATCATCGGTACAGCCACGAAAATCTAGGTCCACATGGCTTTTGGTTTTGGAAAGTTCATGCAGCCCATCATCTGCCTGATAAAGTTTATTTACTTATGCACCCGGCCGGGCATCCGATCAATTTCTTAATTACACTTTTTATTGTTCAAGCACCTTTGGTTTTATTGGAATCAAAACCAGAAGTCATTTTTCTTTTTAATGCACTTTTAGGGCTGCAAGGGTTGGTTTCACATTTTAATGTTGAAATCAAAGTGGGATTTCTTAATTACATTTTAGTTGGAACAGAGTTGCATCGATTTCATCATAGCGCTGACCCTAAAGAGGCAAAAAACTATGGTGTTCTTACAAGTTTTTGGGATATTGCTTTTGGTACATTTTATTACCACCCTGACTTGCCAGCGAGATTGGGTGTGTTCGACGAAGAAAGTTACCCCCGTAGCAATGAATTTATCAAGGTGATGAAAATGCCTTTTGTGAAATAATGAGAGAGTTCACGCACAAAGTTCGAAACTCCTCAAGCTGGGCTCACCATTTTTCTCGTAACACTGCCTTCTCAAATCCTAATAAGTTTATTTATATCGGCATGTAGTTCGACATATCCATTTTGTTTAAAGCTTTACAAGTTAAGTTGAATGCGTCTCGTATTAAGTCAGACGAGCAAGATTATTTGCAAGTTTGAACCGGACACTTCATAGTTTTTAAAGCACGTTAACTCAAAAAGGAATTTGAAAATGAAATTGCATTTAAAAATTTTAGGTCTTTCATTGATTGTCTTGTCAACTTACTCAGCCCACGCCGTTGACGGTGTAACAGATACTGAAATCATCATTGGTTCGAATCTGGTTTTGTCGGGTCCAACCCAAGATTTGGGGCAAGGTTTTAAAAACGGGTATGATCTGGTTATTAATAAAGTGAATGCCGCGGGTGGAATTCATGGTAGAAAAATTAAATTGATTGTGAAGGACGACAAGTATGAGCCCATTGTTTCAAATGCAAATACAAAAACCCTGATCACTGCAGATAAAGTTTTTAGTTTGTTCGGGTATGTGGGGACTCCGACAACTCAAGCGTCGGTGCCTTTGATCGTTGAAAATAAAGTTCCACTATTGGGTATGTTTACGGGGGCCGAGATTTTTCGAAAGCCTGTGAATCCGTTGCTCTTTCATGTCAGAGCTTCCTATTATCAAGAAACGGAAAAGCTGGTTAAGCATTTTACGGAAGATCTTAAGCTGAAAAAAATTGCGGTGTTCATGCAACAGGATGCTTACGGAGCTGCGGGTCGCGATGGTGTGGTTGCGGCCTTGGAATCACGCGGATTAAAATTGGCAGCTGGTGGTGCTTATGAAAGAAATACTATTAAAATCGAGGCCGGATACGAAAGTATCAAGCAGGCGGCGCCGGAGGCTGTAATTTTAGTCGGTGCCTATAAAGCCTGTGCGGCATTTATTAAAAAAGCTAAAGCGGATGGTTTGAAAATTCGAATTGCAAATATTTCGTTCGTGGGAACTCGAAGTCTGGTTGCTGAAATGGGTGCGGATGGCGAAGGGACTTATATTTCCCAAGTGATGCCGAACCCATGGAAAAGTTCTTTTAAAGTTGCACAAGACTATCGTAAAAACATGGATGCCTCGGGAAATAAAAACTATGATTACACCAGCATTGAAGGCTATGTCAGCGCGTTGGTATTAATTGAGGCTTTACAGGCCGCGGGTAAAGATTTAACTCGCGAGTCGTTTCAAAATGCTTTACGTAAGCTCAACTCTGATATTGGTGGAGTCAAAATAAATTTTGCTGGTTCTCAGTTCGGTCAAAACCAAGTTTATTTGACTAAAGTTAAAGGGAAAGAAGTCATTGACGTCGAAAAGATGGATTGAGTGCCGTTATCATGTTTTAGCTCTTTAGAATTATACCCGGGTAATATTGACAATCGAATATTACCCGGGTATAATTGAACTCAGGAGTTAAAAATGAATACCTATACAGCCTTCGAGAGTTCTCAAAAATTAATCAGCTCTGATCTTGAAAAAGTTCTTTTAACCGTTAAGAAAAGACTCAAGTCAAATCGTGACGCCAGTATACTGATATTTAGTGATTCCACGGGGAAGCAGATGGATTTTGATCTGAGTGGAACAGACGCGGACGTTATTGAACGACATAAAATCTATACCGCTCAAATGGCTTCGCCTCAATCTGGTGTTGGTCGTCCAAGGCTAGGTGTCGTTCCCCGGGAAATATCATTGCTGCCAAGTCATTGGGAGTGGCTGAACAATCAAACGGGCGGTTCTTCAGCGACAATAAGGTTATTGATTGATGAAAAAATGAAGTTGGGTGTATCGGATAAACAAAAGGTAAAAAAATCTCAAGAGGTGGTGTATAAGTTTTTAACCGTTATGGCCGGTGATTTGCCAAACTTTGAGGAAGCCATTCGATATTTGTACCGATCTGATCGAAAGAAGTTTATTGAACTTATTTCTGATTGGCCGAAAGACATTGGGAAGCATGCTTTAATGTTGGCCGCAGATGTTTTTGAAAAATAAAAAATAACCGCATCTGCCAGGAAAATATGGTTTATAAAAATATCATCTGGAGTGCGCATGACGGATTCTCAGTGACCAGGGTTTTAGTATGGATTCTTCTTCTGTTAACTGGCGAAGCGCAATGGCATCTAAAATATCAGAGGCTCGAACAACACCGACCAGTTGATTGTCCTGCACAACGGGAACGCCACCCATTATGGTCTTTAAAGTTAAAATCATAATATCTTCGATGGGATCATCGGGATGAATGACTTTTAGAAGCTCAACACTGATATCCTTGATGCGCATAGTATCCCATGTTTTTTTAGGAATTTGTTTCAATAAATTTGCTGTTATGAGTGATGGTTGTCCCGCCTCTCGGATGACAGGCAAAAGAAGTGTTTTGGAATGTGCCATTTGAAAAACGGCTTCTGAAATTGTGGTATTTTCTGAAATTGAAGGAAGTGAAATCATCAGGTCTCTGGCTCGCAGACCTTTGAGCAAAGCCTGGCTCATGACGACAAAGTACTCACTTTTTGCAGCGGCATAAAGAAAAAATGCAATCAACATCAAAAGGAAATTAAATTGCAGAAAACCAATGACTCCAAAAATCCAGACAAACACTTGGCTGACCTTGACAGCAGTCCATGTTCCCAGAAGGTATCCTTGCTTTGTTACAAGAAACGCTCTCAGGACTCTTCCCCCATCCATTGGAAAGGCGGGTAAAAGATTAAAGATACCAAGAGCTAAATTGGTTTGTCCCACCCAATAGCAAAAAAAATCGATGTTTGCAGAGTTTGAGAGTTCTCGTATCCCGAAAAGAGTTGCAGCAATGCCTAAGCTCACCAAAGGACCAATGATGGCAACTTTAAATTCAATGGAGGGTTCTTCAGGAATTTCTTCTATTTGGGAAGCGCCGCCCAACATCATTAAAGTAATCGCTCTGACTTTGAGGCCTTTAGCCTGTGCCATAAGGACATGGCCAAATTCATGAATAAAAATGGATAAGACTAAGGCCAAAGAAAAAATAACAGCCCAAATAAAGGGGGTTCCTGATACGTCATTGATGTTGGCTTTAGAAAGTTGAATAACGACTGGAAATTGGATCATGGCAACGAGGGCGACGTAGAACAAAAGGAAAAGAAGGCTGATGTGCAGTCTTATGGCCACCCCACGCAAAGTCAATAATGTCCAGCCAGAGATATCTTCTTTCAACAAGCGCCTGCTTCCTTTTTTCGAATTAAAGCATATGTGTTGCCACAAAAAACTTTAAGGAACTTAACTCATCACAAAGTTCACCATTTTTTGATGATTGCAATTAAAAGACCATCGATGCGGGGCTGAAGGAAATGCCTGTAGGAGTGCATTGGGGCTTGTCGCATAAATTAAAGGTAAAAAAGACTCAAAAAGGTGGTGTATGGTGTGTGGCTGGGCTTTGTTTCTAGCATTTGTTTAAAACTCGAAACTGCGCATGAGTTCTTTGGTTATTTTATTTTCAATTTTTCGATCTGCTGTAACTAAAAATATTTCTTCGCGAATGTGATCAAGTTTTCCAATCTCGATGAGCTCTTTGGATTGCAATTGACGGCTTAGTGAATGGGCCGCTGCGGGTAGCAGTCCAAGACCACTGATTGCCATCAATTCTTTGACGGCAATGTCTTGAGTTTCACTGAGAATTTCAAAGTCAATGGCATGTCGAGTACGCCAGTGATCTAAGTCAAAACGAAGTTTACTGTCGTAAGTCGGAAGTAAGACGGGTTGACCTGTTAAGGATTCTGGAAATTTCTTTTTTAAATGCTTAAACTGCGGAGCGCCATAAAATGAGATCGAATTCGTCATGATTGAACGATAAAATATGCCTTTGGTCTCAGTGGACGAGGGGATAAAATTGGTAATCAGCAAATCAATGCGGTGATGGCGCAGGTCTCGAATCAGTTCATCCGATTTGCCCTCGAGCAGAGTGATTTGACAGGGCGAGATTTTCAGGGCTGCGTGAACGAGCTTCAGCACGATTTGTTTTGGAATGCTATCAAGTGCTGCAATGCGGAGATCAGGTTTTGCTGGCTTAAACTTATTCTGTAAGGTCTCGCTCATTTCCGTGCCCAAGGCGAAAATCTGATGGGAATAAGTCAATGCCACTTTCCCGTGTTCAGTGAGTGTTAATTTTTTATGATGTCGTTCAAAGAGCTGTACACCCAATGAATCTTCGAAGATTTTAAGTTGGGCAGAAAGAGTAGGCTGCCCAAGGCGTAGCTTGATAGCTGCCTTTGAAACGCTTTGTTCCTCGGCAATAGTTTTAAAATAGTAAAGGTGGTGATAGTTGATCCATTTTTCCATTCGGCACCCCAAGGAATCTTTGTATTGATAATTACGATACAAATCAATGTATTTATCTATTTGAGCAATGTACTTAAAGAATGGATATTTACTTAAAACAAAGGACGCCAAATTATGACTCTTTTTCCGTTTGCAGAGTATTGGACTTTTTATATGGGTTTTATTCTGCTGGTGATGACCATACTGGCATTGGATTTAGGAATATTTCATAAGGATGCTCATGAGGTTTCTTTCAAGGAAGCATCCCTTTGGACAACCGTTTGGATTTCTATTGCCTTGGTTTTTAATGTTTTATTTTATAAGTTTGCACAGTATCGCTTTGCGCTCGATGTACGGCTGATGGCTATCCCTGGCTTTGATCCCAATGAAGCCGCTAAGCAATCGGCCTTAGAATTTTTAACGGGCTACTTGGTCGAAAAATCTCTGGCAATTGATAATATATTTATTTTTGCAGTCGTCTTTTCCTATTTTGCAATTCCGCGCATTTATCAGCACCGCGTTTTATTCTGGGGAATTCTTGGGGCGTTGATTTTTCGGGCTCTTTTTATCGCGATGGGCTCCGTTTTGATGCAGTATAAAGTTGTTGTTATTTTCTTTGGTGTGCTTCTCATTGCTACTGGGATTAAAATGTTTTTTGCAGGAACTGAAAAGCAGAATCTTGAAAATAATTTCTTTGTTAGACAACTTAAAAAAGTATTTCGAATACATCCATTTATTGAAAAAGATCATTTTTTTTGGAAAAAAAATGGCCTGATCTATGTCACACCACTTTTCTTAGGACTTATTTTTATCGAATTGACCGATATTATTTTTGCAGTGGATTCTGTCCCCGCAATATTTGCACTGACCAAGGAGCCTCTGATTGTATTTACCAGTAATATTTTTGCGATCTTGGGTTTGCGTTCGATGTATTTTATGTTGGGCGGAGTGATGGAAAAATTTGTTTACATTAAGTATGGCTTAGCAGGAGTTTTGATTTTTGTCGGATCAAAGATGGTCTATTTGAATGAGGTATTTGGTGGAAAGTTTCCAATATCGTGGTCATTGGCTATTATTGCATTTCTTATCGGATCATCCATTGTTGTTTCAGTCATTATGGATCGTCGTAAGTCGAAAATCCCGCATCACTAAGAGAGGGGCAGTGATATGCCTGATGCGGGATTTTTCAGAGAATCAATACTTTAATGAATGGCTGTTTCGTCCGGAGTGATAATAATATCTACGCGGCGGTTTTGAGCGCGCCCTTCTTTGGATTTATTTGTTGCGATGGGCTTTTCAAAACCATAGCCTTCGGCTTCGATATTGATGTCATCAAAACCATTTGTTTTAAAGTAAGTTGCGACAGCATCGGCTCTTTCCGTTGAAATAGATTTGTTCTGAGCCACTGTGCCCGTTGAATCTGTGTGGCCTTCGACTTTGATTTCTGCAGCTTGAAGTGCTCGTGCCACATCAGTCACCTTAGAAAGCAATTCAAGAGATGGGCCAGGGACAGAAGCTTGGCCACTTGCAAAGTTCATTTTTTTTAAGCGAATCAGCAAGCTATTTCCTTGTTGAAATGTTTCAGCTTCATCAGGAGAAAACTGCGCGCGAGCCTCTTCAATAGCTCGCTGAATTTCGATAGAGCTCTTGGCTGAATCAAGATTTTCTTTTGTCAGCGCAAGATCTTTTTCTTTTGCTGTGGCTTCCGATGATGTCACGGATAAATCTGATTCTAGATTTTTAATTTGACGATTCTGATTCACCATCGTGACAGCTGTTGATTCTGGAAGTTTTCCACCATTCTTAGAGATAACCTGCATCACCTCGTTCAACATCATGGCGTCATTTTTTGCAGTTGCAACGGGGGCTGCAAAACCGCTTGGATTGCGCACATTCGCTGATATAAGAGATTCTGCTGTTTTTAACGAAAGTTCCGCTTTTCTTAAGGTGTTGGGTGCATAGCGGTCAGCGCCATCTTTTTTGGCACCATTGATATTTGCCTTAGCTTCTCCGAGATGGGTTAATACAGTGGCTTTTCGTTCAAGATCAATATAGCGATCCTGAAGTTTTACCATTTTTTCAGCGCTTATTTTTTCTAAATTTTTTGATTGGTTGCTCACATCGGAATCGATATCTTTGAGCTCATCACGAAGTTCAGAATATGTTCCAGCCCCAGCAGTCAATGCGGTTTGTCGGGCATCGAAAAGGGTTCCGGCTTTTGCGCCGCGGGTGGCGGAAAGTTCATAAGATTTTTCCAAATATCCACGAGCAATTCGCAAGTCATTCAAAACCTCATCTTGCTTTTGATTTGCAGCTAAATCAGATTTTGCTTCGCGGTGCCATTTAACAGCATTGTCGAATTCATCTTTTGCAAGGACGTCGACATTTTTTAGTATTGCAGAATTTAAATCGCTATCTAGTTTTGAAATTTCTTCTTGTGGATTAGCTGTGCTTGGAATATCGGCCTTCTTGATATTCGACGCACAGGCAACAAAGGTCATCAGTACAGGGATCATAATCCATGATTTCATAAAATAACTTTTTGTTCGCATAAAGTATTCTTCCTCCCAAAAGGTGACATTCAAAACATTTTGAATGGTTACGAATGGATTTGGCCCTTTTTGAATAATGGCTGCAATAATATTTGCAGTTGTTGTGAGGAACTCGACATTTCAGCTGTGAGATGACAGTTTCCGCTTTACTTCATGTCTTGGGTCTTGAATAATTTAAACTATGATGAAAAACCTTAAAAGATGTCGTCACAGATGATACAAGCCGAAGATCTAGCAGGTTTATCTGATGCGGAAATCTTAAAACTTCGTTTTAAAGATATTGTTTTGACACTTCCGGGGACTGAAGTCGAAGCGCGAATTCAGCAGTTGTATTCAGAACTCGAGGCCAAAGGTTTGGTTTTTCGACCGCAGTTTTTTTTTGGTGATGAGTGGTTTAGTCCCGAAGGGATGAATGCGATTTCAATTCCATTTTATCTTGCCAACACACGACTTAAAAATTTAGAAAAATCATTGATGCTAGAGGTCGAAGGTGGTGATTCGGAATGGTTTATGAAGCTGCTTCGACACGAAGCGGGTCATTGTTTTGATCATTGCTATCGGTTTTCAAAGCGTAAAAATTGGAGCCAGGTTTTTGGTTCTCCCAACTTAGAGTATCAGCCAGAAACATATCGACCTCAGCCGTATAGCAAAAGTTTTGTTAAGCATCTGGATCGCTGGTATGCGCAAGCGCATCCAGATGAGGATTTTGCAGAAACTTTTGCAGTTTGGTTAACACCCACTTCTGATTGGAAAAAAGATTACAGTCGTTGGCCCGTGGCCTTAGCGAAATTAGAATTTATGGACATGCTCGCATTTAAAAGTAAAAAACTGAAAATTGTGGCTGAGACCGGGCGATTCCCAAGCGATGTTTCGCGATTAACATCAACATTGGAGAAGTACTATCAAAGACGAACTCGTGAACAGGCGGATGATTATCCTGATTTTTATGACAGTGATTTGCGGCGAATTTTTAATGGTGATAGCAGTTTAGCTAAACGTGAATTTTCTGCGGGACGATTTATGAATCGCAACCGCAAGTCTATTGTCGCCACTGTCGCCTGGGCGACAAGTGAAAGAAAATTTACTATTGATGCATTGGTGAAACGTTTGATTTTACGATGTGATAAGTTAGAACTGCGATTAGGGAAAACGGAAATCCAAACCACCATGGAAGTCGCCAGCTTTCTAACAAGTCTAGTTAAAAATTATCTTTTTACTGGAAAATTTAAGCGAGAGGCATAACCAATATGAAGCCATTAAAAATTCTTCTATTGTTTGACTTGGCGATAGAACTGCCACCAGAGGAATACGCAGATCACTGGAATACTCCGGATTGGAAACCTGAAAAAGATATCAAAAATACACTGACCAAACTAGGGCATGAAGTGATTCCTCTTGGAATTTTTAACAGCATAAATCCATTTTTAAAAATTGTTCATGAACAAAAGCCTGATCTTGTTTTTAATATGAGCGAAGCTTTTAATAATAAAAGAGAGTTTGAACCCAATTTAACGGCTTTGATGCAATTGGTAGATGTGCCGTTCACCGGCTCAGGTCCGTTAAGTTTGCATTTATGCAAAGACAAGGGTCTTACTAAAATTTTACTGGGCCATCACCGGATTCGCACACCCAAATTTGTGGTGGCTAAAAAATCCAAACCTGTGGAGTCCCTTAAAAAATTTAAGTTTCCGGCTTTTATTAAACCACTTCAATTGGAATCTTCCGAGGGAATCTCTCAGGTTTCTTATGTTGAAAATGAAAAAGATGCTTTGGCCCGAGTGAAGTTTATTCATGAGCGCCTTGAGGCGGATGCCATCATCGAAGAATTTATCGATGGTCGCGAAGTTTATGTCAGTCTGCTGGGAAATGAAAAATTAAATGTTTTTCCACCGCGAGAACTTTTCTTTAAGCAGGTTCCCGATGACGAGCCCAAATTTGCGACGTATCGAAGTAAATGGGATAAAGACTATCGAAAAAAATGGGGTATTGATACCGGCTGGGCAGCACCAATGCCGACTTCGACGCAAAAAAAGCTCAATGAAATTTGTAAAAAAATTTATCGATTGTTGCATATTCAAGGATATGGTCGTATTGACCTTCGCATTGACGCTCAGGATGAAATCTATTTTATTGAAGCCAATCCCAATCCATCCATTGCGAAGCAGGAGGATTACGCTCTATCTGCTAGTAAGAGTGGCCTAGAGTACGAAGATCTGATTGCAAAGATTGTTTCTTTGGCTGTGGGATGAATAAGCTGTAGAACTTTTTGACAGTGACGACCTGTGACTCTTTGTGAATGGGCTAGACATCATTTCATTTTTTAAATCATTCTATGAGATTTCGCGGTGGCTTTATATTCGCTAGTATAGCCTTGAAAAACAACTCTGTTTGAAAAGGGACCGAACTCTATGAAAAAAATGATTTTGCACAGTATGATTTTCACATTGTCTTTGATGTCTGCGCTTTCAGCCGTAGCTTCGGACAATATTTATGACTACAACTACTGGGGTCATGAGATCATTCGCAAATATACGGCACAAATTGCTGCTTCGGGCACACTCGAGACCATCAGTTCGGATCCTAATAAGTGTCTGCCTGTTTATAAGAATGCGATCGCAAACGGAGTTTTAGATATTCGCTATGCTCTGGGATACTTTGATGATTCTCAAGGGACTGACGTCATGTGGGATGGCGTGAATTATGGGATTTCTCCTAGTTTGGATATTGGAATGTACAACAGTATTCGTCGCGCTTTGACTGAGCCATGCTCGAACAGCGAACAGGCAGATCTTTGTGGATTCAAAGTGGCTTCGGAAGGTCTTGGAATTTCGGTATTGGAAAAACCAGTTGTCTTAGCGGGTGGTGCATCTGTACTGGCGCGAATGACACTGACATATGCCTCGGCATCAGAGTCCTTTGTGTTGAATCAAGGCGAGCTTAGTGAGCGTCAAAAATTTTTGGCGGAACAGTCCGAAAAAAATTATTTTGGTGGGATTGGCCATGCGGATATTGTGATTTACAATGGGCACTCGCGCGATGGTGGTGGACCAGATTTTAATCCTCCAATTCTGGATAAATCTTTGCACGTGAACTATCGGGGCTATTATCAAGTGAAGCGTCCTGGGATTCGTCGTGTGCTTGATTTGATTCGAAATGGTCCTAACAAAGACAGTGTGATGACTTTTTTCTCATGTTATTCAAGAAAACATTTTTATACGGATTTGCTTAAAGCAAATCCGAAACAACGACTGGTTCTATCTGCTGATACAATCGATTATTATGATTCACTGAAAGCGTCGATGGGATATTTGCAAGGGTTTTTGCGTGGAGCTTGCGGACAGGAGCTGGCAGATGTCGCCAAGCAGGGTGAAAAGATTAAAGATGGATTTATAGGATATCAAATCAAATGAATAATATTATTGTCCTCTTGATTCTGTTAGTCAGTTCGGTGGGGATGGCGATTGGTTCAAATGCGCCTATTGAATTAAACAGCGAATGCCGTCAGTTTATCGATTCGATCGAGGCGAAATATCAGTATGACTGGTTGAAAGTTTCCGAGATCCCGGGAGCAAGTAAGACAATTTCGGTATTTTACTATTTCCGCAAGACCAATAATTTAAAAAACCCGGTGATTTTTTTTAATGGAGGACCTGGGTCCACCAGTCATGGTGTTGCAACAGATCTTGAAATGAACAAGGTGAAAACAGGCAATGGAGGCATTGACTTCATATTTATGGATCAGCGCGGGACGGGATGTTCTTCTCCATTTCCGATTGGAGCTAATCCTGACTCTATTGAACGTCTCAAGTGGTATGGAACGGCTGGAATTGTTAATGATGCCGAAGAGATTCGTCAAAAATTAATTGGAACTCGAAAATGGAAAATTTTTGGACAAAGCTTTGGTTCGTATGCAGTTCATCGCTATTTAAAAATGTATCCTGCATCAATTGCAAAAGCATATGCTCATGGATACCCCGTTGGACCGACAGATTTTGAGTTCAGTTTTGCACGAGTTGCTTCTCAAATGGTAATTGCTGAAGTGTATTTTAAAAAGTACCCAATGGATCGTCAGCGATTGTTTGAACTCAATCAGTACTTATCAAATAGTAAAAATTGTTTTCGTAGCGGAACAAGGGAATATTGTGGTTTTGAAGTTCTGACTCCGCTGGTTTACTTCTTAGCTTTTAAGGGCAGTTGGGACGCTCTTCATTCCTGGCTTCAGAAGATAGTTCCACAACAATCAATCAATGAAATAGGCATTCGTGAGTTTATTGAAAGTCAGAAGACACAGCTGTTTGTTTATCATGGGTTGTCAGCTATTGATGATTATTATATGGAATACAGCACGATTGCTCTTAATTTTATTGGTGTTTATGATTCTAACACCACACCCATAGATTCCAGTAAGTGCTTGGCCATTTATGAAAAGATGCAAGCAGTCTACAAGGTTAATTTACAGAATATTTTACTAGATGAATGCAAAGCTCCGATTCAGTTTCAATACAGAGATCAAATTTATTCGCAAATCAAAGCTAGACTTTCGAATCAGAACTTTGATTTTGTGCAGATTGAAGATATCAAAAAAAGTTTAACAAGTTATAAAATTCCTTTTTTCTTATACTCTGGTGGACTTGACAGTTTGATTCCTAAAGAGCTCTTTATTCAAGAGGTAAAACAGCTCGGAAAGTTAGTGAACTATACAATTTTTCCTAACTCGGGCCATGACGGTTTTCTCAGCGAGAAGAAAATATTCCAAGATTTGGCGCGCTAGTCACCCTGCCCATGGCGTGGGTATTGCTTTTTCCTTGTCGGGACCTGTAAACCAGGATTTTTTGCCCCGAAAGGTCACGCTATGGAATTACTCTGGATAAAGACAGTCTTTGGACCTAATGTTTATCATTCACAACCTATTGTTATTATGAAGGTCAGTTTGAATGCGCTGACAGAAGTTTCAAGTTTAGAAATCCCTGGGTTTAATCAACGTTTGCTGGATTTGTTTCCAGGCTTAATGGAGCACACATGTTCGCTCGGGACACGAGGTGGATTTGCCCAAAGGCTCCAATCCGGAACTTATTTGGCTCATATCACAGAGCATGTTGCCATTGAGCTGAGTCAATTGAGCGGAATTGGGGTTCGCTTCGGAAAGACAAGGCACGTTGGAAAAACGGGCCATTATGAAATTGCAGTTACATTCAAGAATGAAAAAGGTATGTGCCGATGTCTTGAGGAAGCTTTTACTTGTATACAAGCTTTGCTTAAAAATGAATATTACGATGTGAAAAAAGCTGTGTTAGGGATTCAAGTTTTGGTTCGTGATACCGGACTTGGTCCCAGCACATTGGCCATTCTGAATGCGGCTCAAGAACGCAATATTCCAGTTCGTCGAATAGATTCGTTAAGTAGCCTTTATCAACTGGGTTTTGGAAAAGCGCGACGCTTTATACAAGCGGCTAGCAGCAATCAAACCAGTTTGATTGCTGCAGATGTTGTTCAAGATAAATTTCTAACTAAGAATTTACTTAAGCATTATTTTTTACCAACCCCTGACGGACTGATCATTCGATCAGTTGATGAGTTAAAAACTATTTCTAAGCGATTAAGGCCGCCACTTGTGGTGAAACCATTCAACGGAAATCAAGGCAAGGGTGTGACCTTGAATTTAACCTCTCCCGTTGAATTGGAAAGTGCTTTTCATTTTGCTCAAAAAACTTCTTCGTCAGTATTGATCGAGGAGATGTGTTTTGGGGATGATTTTCGAATATTAGTTGTGGGTGGAAAAATGGTGGCTGCGGCGATGAGAAATCCCCCCAAAGTTATTGGTGATGGTGAGTCCACGATCCAAGAACTGATCGAGGCATTGAATAGTGATCCCGCTCGAGGTGAAGGCCATGAAGCTCTTTTGACAAAAGTTCAGATCGATGAAGTTCTCTTGAGTTTTTTAGACAAACAGCAACTGACTTTAAAAACAGTTCCTGCTGCAGATGTTGTGGTCGTGTTGCGGGGGAATGCGAATATTTCATGCGGAGGTACGGCCATTGATGTCACAGGAATTGTTCATCCTGAAATCAAAAGTTTAAGCGAACGAGTGGCACGTCTTTTTAATTTAGATATTTGTGGAATTGATCTGATTCATACGGATATCTCAGCGGCAGTCAATGAGCAAACAAAAGTCATTGAAGTTAATGCCGTTCCTGGTTTACGCATGCATTTGACGGCGTTTGATGGATCACCACGCGATGTGGGTGGAACCATTGTGGATATGCTTTTCCCACGTCATCAAAGCGCACGCATTCCAATTATTTCAGTTACGGGGACAAATGGTAAAACCACTGTTTCGCGGTTGATACAAAAAATTCTTTCAGAAAATGGATTCAATGTTGGTTTGACGACAACAGATGGTATCTGGATCGGCTCAGAAAAAATTGCAAGCGGTGACACCACTGGACCACAGTCCTCTGAAACTGTTTTAGCTGATCCTCAAGTGGACTGTGCTGTTTTGGAAGTGGCCCGCGGGGGGCTGGTTCGTGGAGGATTGGCCTATGATTGGTCTGATGTGGGTGTGATTACAAATATTTGCCCCGATCACATCGGGCAAGATGGAATTGAAAATATCAAGGATTTGATCTGGATTAAATCGTTGGTGGCTGAACGTGTTCGTGAAGGCGGAGTGTTGGTGCTCAATGCAAATGATGAGGCCTCGAGTGGTTTGAAAGAGCATCCACGGATAAAGAGCATTTCACGAAAAGTATTTTTATATTCGATGGATCGGCAGACGCCCTGTTTTCGAGAGCATCTTTTACAGGGTGGCAGTGGTGTTTGGGCCGAAGCTGGAAGTATTTTTATAAAAAACGGGGAAGGTGTTTCTCGACTGATGGCTATTGAAGCTATTCCGTTAACTTTAAATGGAACAGTTACCTTTCAAGTATCAAATGTATTAGCTGCAATTGCTGTTTGCAGTGGTTTAAAAATTGATGCGGCAGTTATAGTGAAAGGACTGATGAGTTTCAGACCGGTGCACGACAATCCAGGGCGATTTAGTCTTTATCAGGTGCGTGGTGGCCACGTGATCGTCGATTATGGTCATAACCCCGAGGCTTTATCTGCGGTCAGTCGTTTTATGAAGCACTGGCAAGGTGGTAAAAAAACAGCTGTACTGGGATTGCCGGGGGATCGCACAGATGATCTTCTTATTCAAAGTGCTGAAGTCATTGCAAAAAACTTTAATACAATTCTGATCAAAGAAGACAATGATTTGCGAGGGCGGCAGCCTGGTGAAGTGGGGCGAATTTTAGCCCGGGCAGTGCACGATAAAAATCCAAGAATAAACTGTGACATAGTACTCGATGAGAAAGAAGCGATCACAAAAGCGTTAAGAACGATTGATGTAAATGAGTTGGTCATCATTTTTTACGACAATCTTGCGACGACCATGGAGTGTTTAAAAGAATTTGATCCGATTCCGCTAGAGGGGATTCCTAATCATCATCGACGTCGGGATAAAAGTGCTCGCCGTGCTCGCGCTCAAGAAGATTTAAAATCTTATTCACATGGTATCCAATGACCAATAGTAAATATAAACGCATTCGAAAAGTTGCCAGAAAAAAGAAGGGACCAGGCTCCTTGATTATTATTGGTGGTGCTGAAGATAAAGAACACATGCGAATCATTCTGCGCGAGGTCGCACAACGTTCAAGTCAGGGCTCATTGGTGATTGTCACAGCTGCCAGTGAAGTTCCGCTGGATCACTGGCGGGATTACAGACGAATTTTTAGTGATTTGGGTGTTAAAAGAATAGAACATCTTTTGATTCAAGACCAGAATGACGGTCATTCTCTTGAGAAAATTTTGATTTTAAAAGAGGCTCGCACTGTTTTTTTTACCGGTGGCGATCAACTGCGGATCACCACAAAACTGGGGGGGACGCCAGTCATGGATTGTATCTTTGAAATTTATGAAGCCGGAGGAACCATCGCAGGAACATCTGCCGGAGCTTCCATGATGGGAGAAACCATGCTGATGGGTGGTGGTTCAAGTGGTGTCGAATCTCATAAGGTGGGAAACTGGATGATGGCACCAGGATTGGGTTTGGTTGAAAATATGGTGATCGATCAACATTTTGCTCAGCGTGGTCGTATTGGAAGACTGATCAGAGCTGTGGCATTAAATCCGGGTGTGTTGGGAATTGGAGTCGACGAAGACACAGCGATTATTATTGAAGAATCAAACTTTCGCGTCGTCGGCAGTAACGCTGTCTATGTGATCGATGGGCATCATGTGAGTTACACAAATATTGCCGAAGCTTCGGCTGATAAAGCCATGTCGATTCATGATGTTAGACTTCATATCCTGATTGAGAATGAAGTGTTTGATTTAAAAACAAGAAAGATCGAAACGTCGTAAAAAAAAGTGAATTAAATCATTCTTGATGTTTCATAGGGAAGCAATATTCCCGTCATGTCTTTAGGCACGTCAATACCAAAAATGATAAATAGAGTTTTAATCACTTGCAAACTGATCGTTTTGCGTTGAAAGGAATAGAGTTGTTCGAGTGCTTTTTGGATATCACTTTTGGATCCCGCAGAATCTAAGTGATCAAAAAATTCGGAGACTCCATGAATCAAGCGCGAATACGGATGAAGTTTTTCCTTCATGAGGCGTTGAGGGAATCCAAAGCCGCCTTCATTTTCGTGGTGTTGTTGAGCAACCAATAGGACTTCTTCGGGGATGTCCTTAATTGTGGATAAAATTTCATAACTGAGATACGGATGATTCTCAAATTGCTTCACATGTTGGGGGTCAAATTGAGTTCTGTTTCTGACAAAAAGTTCCGGAGTCACACGCAGTCCAACATCACAAAGTAACCCTGCCATAGCAATTTTACTGAGAATTTTAGGATGAGTCCATTTCCAATGAATAGCGATGGCTGTTGAAAGAAATGAGACCTGCGCACCATGATCGGCCAGGTCATGGCCCTCAGAAGACATGCTCTCCAGTATTTTAAAAATATCTTCGTGACTAAATGCAATTTGGCTATAATTTTCAAAACTCGTCAGAGCTTTTTTAAAAATTTCTGAATTCATATGCTCACAATAAGCACTTGTTGAAATGGTCTTGGTCAAATGCGTGAACAGTTTTTGTTTTTTGACTTGTTCCAAGGGCTTAGACTGGACCAGAGTCGAAATAGAAAATTGGATATCAATATATTTCGTGTAATCAGCGGCCGTTAAATAGACATACTTAAGGCCTTTTTTTGCATAATTTTGAAGTCGCGCATCCGAGAGCTCTTGCCCTTTTCTGGCCAGACACATGAAATTGGAATCGATTTGTAAAAAAATATCAAACCGATTTGCTGAAGATTGAATAAATTCAGTCAAAGAGACACGAAAAAATTTCTGCTGATCAATTGTGGGGTCAGCTTGTCGTAAGACAAGACCAACTACATTCTTCAAATCATCTAAATCAAATGGCTTAGATATAAATTCGTCGACACCCAGGTCATAGGCTTTTTGCATCGATATAGAATCCAAATCTCCAGTCATGAGTATGAATGAGGTTTGGTTTTTACGGAGATCCTCTTTGATGGACATAAAAAAATCAATTCCACTTTGTTCAGGCATAACCACATCAGAAATAATCAAATCAAAGTGTTCTTTTTTAAGAAGAGTTTGGGCTTCAGCGGTGGAAATACAGTAGTGTGATTGGTATCCATTTGTCGCCAAAAAGGATCCGACCGATTCAGCCAGGTCCAGTTGGTCATCAATAACCAGAATATTTTTCTTCATGTGTCTAAGAGTTTAACAAAAAAATAATCAAATACAACGATGTAAGCTGTATTTACCAGACTGTACTAAAGTGAGACAGTTTAATTGATTTATGTTTAGTCAGGAACAATCCGATGACTATTTTGAGTCGAAAGGATATATTTTGAGTCTACAAAATAAAAAACTATCTCAGTCAGTCTATAAAGAATTTGTTAAAGCATCTCGTTTTTCGACTGTAACGCATCTGTTAGTTGCGTTAGGGATTATGTCTTTTTTTCGTGATAATTTCTTCCAACATCAGTTCAAAATCATCAGTATTATAGGAATTATTGCAGTCAGTAGCATTCGATTTATTTATTCTTTCCAGACTCAAATGGAACAATCGCACTGGATGCGAATTTTTTCAGTATTATTAAGCCTAACCTCTGTTTTGTGGGCAGTTTTCTTTACAAATTTGGCCGTGTCCAGTCAGTCGGACATGTCTTTGTTGTTATTTTCTTTTTTGGGGCCGGTGGCTCTTTGTGCAGGGTCACTTTTAACGATGACACTTTCGCGGATGAATTCACTTCTTTTTCAAACTCCGATGATGGTGGGTCTTGTGATTTCTTTTGGTTTGATATTTGGCAATACTCCAAGTGCTCACTTGGGAATTTTTACGGTGGTCATTTTCTGGTTTCATACAAGTGCTGCTCAAGAAAATTGGAATGCAACGTGGTCTAAGTTACAGATTTATAATACAGAATTACAGAGCATCATTGACTCTATTCCTGGTGGATTAAGCGTTGTTAAGAATGGCTGCTATTCAAAAATGAATTCTTATTTTAAAGAATCTCTCAGCTTCGAAGAGCGCGAGTTGAAGGGGTGTCCTATTGAGCTGTTGAATACGAAGTCAGATTTCACAAAAGCTCTGATTTTATTTTCTGAGTCGGATTTGATTCGTTCGCAGCGAGAATTTATTTTGCCCACAGCTCTAGGGGACAGAACTCATTATGTGATCTTTCAAAAAGTAGATTCCGCTGACGTTTCATCAAAAATTATTATTTCGACATTTGATATTGAAGATCTGAAGAATGCACAGAAGGATTTAGAGCTTCAACGTACAAAAATGGAATACAACGCTAAAATGGCCTCGTTGGGTGAGATGTCCAGTGGTCTGGCGCATGAAATTAATAATCCATTGGCTGTTATTTCTGCGCGGGCTCAAATTCTGCAAGGTGAGTTTGAATCAGGACTTTTCAATAAGGATAAATCCATCAAGTCCGTTGAGACGATCATGAATATGACGTATCGAATTTCTAAAATTATTAAATCTCTGAAATTATTCGCGCGGGACACGTCTACTGATAGTTTTGAAGAGGCCAGTCTGACAGATATTATTAATGAAACTGTTTCTTTGTGTGAAATTCGATCAACCAAGTACGAAGCCCATATCAGTAAGCGAGGCCTTGATGAAGATATTCGAGTTGAGTGCCTTCCAACCCAGATCTCTCAGGTGCTTCTGAATGCTTTTAATAATTCTTTCGATGCTATAACGACATTGAAAGAAAAGTGGATTCAAATTGAAGTGGTTGATGAGGGCTCTAAAGTTCGAGTTGAGATTACAGATAGTGGCGGTGGAATTCCAGAGGCTATTCAAGCTAAAGTGATGTTGCCATTTTTTACAACCAAGGAAGCCGGAAATGGAACGGGCTTGGGGATGAGCCTTTCAAAAGGGATTATTGATAGTCATCGTGGTGAAATTTTCTTTGATCACCAATCTAAAAATACAAAACTGGTTGTGGTTCTGCCAAAAACTCAAATTGAAAAGGTTCGATTGGCTCAATCTGCATAGTCGATCGATTATTCAGCACGTCAAAACTAAATCTTAACAGATTTTTTGTTGATTGGAGTATTTCCAAATGCAATTCTTCATTTCAGTTACCTAAGTATATGCTGGAGATAGGGTTCAGCGTTTCTACCGGGCACCGTAACAGGCCTGACTACAAAGGGGATTTTAATGAAGCAAACGTCTATTTTTATAGCGTTTTTTGTTCTCACGGTTTCTTATACTGCCCAAGCACTTCAACAATCACAGCAGTCTTATTATGGTTCTGAGTTTTACTCGTCTATATTAAATCAGGCCAAAGATGAAAAGCTTAAGTTGGGACTTAAAAAGATACTCAAGTCAGGTCATATTCGCGCTCCAGGTCGGCCCGATCAGTTGGTGGAATCGTGCGATTCCATAAAGAACTGCTCCTCTCAGAACTCAATTGGTTATAGTAACGCTCGGAAGTTCTTATTTGGAAAATTCTATCTCGTTAAAGTGGATAGTGGAAATTATGGGATCAAAGAATTTTACTGTGACCGCGTTTATCAGAACTCTGATTTTGGTAGCGGTCAGCGCCCAGGTCCCGGACTTGTTCCAGATAATAATGTAATCAACGTAGAGCACACATGGCCTCAGTCAAAATTTACCGGTAAATACTCTAAAGAGATGCAAAAATCAGATTTGCATCACTTGTATCCTACAGATTCGCAAATGAATTCGATTCGCGGAAACCATATGTTTGGTGAAGTTGAGCGAGATGGGCAACACACCAAATGCTCAGCGTCTCGTACGGGTCAGGGTTCAGCAGGTGGTGCAACAATTTTTGAGCCACCGAATAACCACAAAGGTCATGTCGCTCGAGCTATATTTTATTTTTCAGTACGTTATGATATTCCTATTGCCCCCGCAGAAGAAGTTATTTTAAAGACTTGGGCGGAGCAGTTTCCGGTAGATGCTGAAGAGTCTCTTCGTAATGATGAAATTTATAAAATCCAAGGCAATCGAAATCCATTTGTCGATCACCCTGAGTTAGTAAAGAGTATTACTGATTTTTAATCTGCAATGCGACTTGTGTCGCATTTCTGCTCTAAAGTTAATCCTTGTTGAAAAAGAACATCTAATTTCCCAGCCAGTGAGCATGTCCACTGGTAGGGATATCGTGAACCCACGGTCACAACCTGACTTTCGATAGATTGATTCTTGCGATCAATAATGAATTGAATATCTTTTAATTTTAAGGAGCCAACAGGTGTTGTGCAATGAAGAGTGAATTCATCTGCTGTTGAAGCGCTTGTGGTGTCATCCAGGCTGCAGCTGTGGCCAAGCTTACCTAGGGCTTGAACAGATTCCCAAAGGATCTGTTCAATAGACTGAGCTTGTGTGGTGGCCGTAACTGAAAGAACCATAACAACTGCAAGTAATAAACTTTTCATGAGTGCCCCTTTAGCGATAGGGCACAAGATTTACCTGATTCAAAAAATAATTGTAACTGTTATTATTTTAGACACTAAAAACTTCAATTTTTTCCGGATTTCAAGACGTAGTCTGCCAGGCTTGAATAGAACCTGATTTGTTCTCGCTGGATATAACCAATATTACGAACGCCTAAAAAGATAAAAGCATTAGGCTCTAAAACCTGCTCCCAGTGCTCGAGCTTGATGGCGATGTTGCTGACTAAGAACTGCTGAGCTTGTTTAGACTCAGTTGTTTTGATTGAGCCTAGGCCTAATGCAGACGAATAAGCGACAATTCCATCAGACTTTGATGAGATAAAATGACTGGTGACGCGCAAGGGGACTGAAATATTTCGAGCATCTGTAATATCAAGGCCCTCTTCTTGAAAGCCACCAAAGGCGATGATTTTTGTTTCCGGTGAAACCCGGACCGTATTTAAAAAGGATTGCACACCCGAGGCACTTAATTCTTTTAGCCCTTCTAAATAGGCCAATTCAGTCAGTGTTCGGAATAAAAATGACTTGTCGATCCAGGTTTGGATAAATTCCACCCCTTTGTACGGTGTGCTGATGGTGTATAAGTTTTTGATGGTAAACTTTTGGCGGTGAGCCACCCAGAGTGAGTAAAATCCACCGGCACTGTGGGCCACAATGTTAAACTGAACTTTTTGGCCTTCGAGGGCTTTAATTTGATCCAGAATAATTTCTAGTCGAGAGCCATTATCAGCAATTGTGCCGATGGGGTTGAGTCCTTTGGCAACATAGGTTTTCATTCCTTTTTTGGTAAAGGCAGAAACCACATCATTGGAAAAATACTCGGGTGTAAAGGAATTGAAAAAACCTGGGACCAAAACCAGAACCTCGTTGGAACGAGCCTGGAATGAAATCAATGTGATAAATAATAGTGAAACGATTTTCATATTTGATCCCCTCAATATTTGAAAATTATTTTTTGGCCATCATTAAATCGACATATGTCGAATGATAAGGTCGAACGAGGGCATCCACACGGCGCGTTTTTAATCCGGGTAGAGTCACTGCAAATTGGAGTGTCGTTCCCGATTTTAAACTTTCATAATCTAAAGTGGTGCCTGGTTTTGGAACGATCAAGCCAGTGAAATTAACTTTCAACTGGTCTTGATTGGCGAATGACATTTTCTTGATCAAAATAGAATTCAATTCCAATTTTCGACCAATTTGGATTTTGTAGGGTTGATCGGCTGAGCCCGTTAAAACACGATCACCTTGGGATTCTTTTTCAAACTGCATGCGGATATAATCCATAATATTGGTCTCTGTGATCAATCGTTGATCGTATCCCTTTGGTAGTCGAATATTCAATTCTAGGCTGAAACCATGCAGTTCGGAGGTTAGTTTATCTTGAAGTTTTTTCTCGTCTGCGGGAGCCATTTGAAACGTGCCAACAAGCTTTTCAAATTGGTTCTGATCGCACGTTGAATCCGGTCGATCACAATCAGCCAATTCTTCCAATTCAAACTTATAAACTGGATGATCGCATTTATCTGGTGTTTCGCATTTGTTTTTGTGAACAATGACGACATCATCTGCTAAACGTGTCCATGATTGACCAAGTTTTCCTAAGTACCCCAGAGCTTTCTGATAAATACTTTCAGTTACCAATGTTGCATGTAGTGTTTCTGCAAAAATAATCTTGTGATTTTCAGGTTTCACAGAATAGCGAAAAGCTGTCGACGGAGTCATGTGGCCATCCGTATAATCGGCATTTGTTTCAGCAGCATACAGAAATTGGACGTTTGACGACGGTGTGATGACGGCATTATCTGTTTCACGTCGGACCAAACCAAAGGTGTATTTCGCAAAGGCTTTATTCAGTTTGGAAAAAGAATTATATTGAAAGTCGTCACAACCCGGAGACTTTGTGCCTAAGTCCGTTTCAAAACATTGTACCAATGTGGAAATACTGACCCACTTGGTGCGATTGGCGTGGTTCATCATATTCAAGCGCAATTCTGTTTCAACAGATCCAGCGATAGAAAGGGCTTGTAGCTCTGCAAAACTGATTTTGGATAAATCTTTTATGGTTGAGTGGCGAAGTGATCGGAGGGCTTCAATAGAGTCCAAGCTTTTTCCCAGATCATATTTTGCAAAATCTTTCACTTTGCGATTGTCATAGAAATCTTGAATTTGCTCGATTGATTTTAATTTATCCACGACCGGAAAAATGTAATTGGTATTTAAATAGTTTTGCACTGTCGCTAAAGTCTTTGAGCCGAGGGTGCTGACATTGTCGCGGATCAATTGCTGGCTGAGTAGATTGATTTCAAGAATAGAGGCTTTAATAGTTCGTTTCATGAGATCAATATCAGAAGTCAGCAGGGCGGGCTCTTGGGCTCCCCAGTAAGCGGCTCCTAAGCTGATAAATTTTGCCGTTTGAAGAGGATATTTTTTATGAGCTTCATCTCGGAGTGAATTAAAGTACCAAGCCAACCCAACTTGGCCACCCATAGAGTACGCGACAACTGAGATTTTATCATGCGGTCCAAAATCGGGAATAAGCGAATCTAGTTTTGCATTGATTTCAGCGGCAGCCTTTGTCGGAGTGTAATCCGGTTGCCCCGTTTTATAGGTGATATTTAAAGGGACAACATCATAAGCGGGATCAATTTTTTCAAGATGGGCTTCAATGACTTCGTGAAATTGACCATAAGACTGTTCGTTTCCTCGAACTCCATGCAAGGTCATGATGTAGTGTTTTCCAACAGTATCGCTGGCTGGATTTCTTTTGAACGAAGAGCATCCTGTCGTCGTTATGAGAAAAGTTAACGCTATCATGGCGTATAAAGCTGGTATCAATTTCATCCCATCTCCTTAGGTGATTTCACTCTGTATTTATACAAACATGGTCTCTTAAATTTGGCGAGGGAAACGAGAGTTTTGCATGAATACTCAGATCTTAGACGCAAAATGTTGGATGCCCGGTTCAATGTGATTTTACAATTATTTCATTATATTCAATTAAAACGTGTTTGACATGTTGCGACATTGGTTGAAGTGAGGTATAAGATCTGAGTTTGAATCACATGGGGGAAATTGAATGTCTGATATCCAATCTTTGACAGATGCTGATCGTATTTTGAATACTGATAAAATCGAGACTAAAAACACTGAAATTGAGAAAAAAGCTCGCACCATAAGTCGTGACGAGGACGATGACCTTGACGACGATTTGAGCGAAAAAGGCTTAACAAAAGAAGAAATTGAAGCTCAGGAAATCCAGGAGGCCATGCAGGCCAATCCAGGTATTTTTAATGAAGATGAAGAAGAGTTCAACTTTGATGCTGTTGAGAACATCTTAGATCTTCCAGACAATGAATTTCCAAAATTCACATTGGCGAAGAATAAGGCGCGCTTTTTACGTATGGTGTCTTGGTACCGTCAAAAGGAAGAATGGATCGAAGTGGCTCCAGTCAGTGGAGTGGCTAAATTATTCAAACAACAGTCCAAGGAGTTGGAAGGCATTCGTTCCAGCAAATTGGACTATGAAATGGAATTGGAAACAGGAACATTAACTCCATCACAGCGTTCATATCGCCGTGATGAATTGAAAATGTGTCGTGTTCAAGAAAAAATGGCTGTGCATCTTATATCTAAGCTTCAGGTGAAAATAAAATCTGGACGAAGATAATTTTTCTTTGGTTTAAATTGAATTCGATTTTGAAATAAGCGCATAATGAAATATGCGCTTATTTTTTTTAATCTATCTGATGTCCGCAGTGAGCCTTGCTACGACATTTAAAGAAAAACATTTTGATCCCTTTGCAGCTCGCTTGATCGATCGAACGTCACTGACAATTCTCTTGGCAGGTGGGGCGACAGTTGCTGCAGTTAACCCACATGATGATTCTATTCGAGAAGACTGGAAGGCCCATCAAAAAATGAGCTCAAGTCAGGCCTCTGTGGGGGATTATATTGGAACGGGTGGTTTGGGAGTTCTTATAACAGCCGGTCAGTATTTGTGGGATGAAAACCCAAATCACTATCAATCACATGTTCGAGCTTTGACTTACTCGACATTAGCCACATATGCCTTGAAGTATTCTTTTGGACGTCGGAGACCGGGTGGAAGTCAAAGTCCGCACTCCTTTCCGTCAGGGCATACATCCACAATTTTTGCGACGGCAACGGCGATGACGTACACCTATGGCTGGAAAGGTGCTCTGGTAACCTATCCAATTGCTATTTTTGTTGGACTGTCGCGCTTAGCGGATGATGCCCACTGGGCCAGTGATTTGGTAGGAGGTGCGGTTGTGGGATTTTTGACAGCCCGAGCAAGTACCTACGATTTTGATGAGAATTCAGCAACCTCAACGGCTATGATGGTTTACCCTGTTTTTCACAACGATAGTCTGGGTGCAGGACTCTACGTTTCTTTTTAATGTGTCTCATACTGATTCAGATACCAGGCTATTTTTGATTTTTTGTAAAAACATTTTTTTTATTTACCCCCTTTAAGTTTTTTCATTTCAATCCGATACATTCATTGTGAGTCGTTTGACTTCATTAAACTAGAATAGGGGAGGCCGCATGGCTCGTTCGTTTGTGTACATCGTGAGTGAAAATCCAGAAGTGATTGAAAAAATCAAAAAATCACATGAAGCAGAAGACGTGAGTTATTATACGTACTCTGGACACCAATGGCGTGAAGGCTTAGATAATCCTTTCTTTCGTTCTCAATTAGTTAATGGTGTGCCGGCGCTTTCAACGGGTCTTAATCCGCTGACAGCTGAATCAACTCCTCATATGGGGAATGTTGTTTCATTTCCAAATCAATCTGAAAATAAAGTTCAAAAGATGGATGATCTTGAAGCTAAAGCCATCGAGTCTGCAATCACTCAGTTTAAAGGCAACTTAACAGAAGCCGCTAAGGCTTTGGGAATTGGCCGGGCAACACTTTACCGTAAAGTGAAGCAGTACCACATTGATCCGTCGCAAGCGCGCCGTCGTAAGGTTGCAGCTTAGTTCTGACGCAATAACATTTTAAATTTAATGGGGCATCTCGACATAAATCGAGGTGCCTGTTCTTTTTTAAAAATCCTGGCATAATGAATTTATGAATCAAAAAACAGTGACTATTTTATCCATGAGTTTAGTTGTCTTCGGTGCCGTGATGGTCAATGAGTTTGTTCTGAAATCAGGTTCTGCGGATCAGGATCGAGCTGTGGCTAGTTTTGGTGAGCGATTTGAACCCAATCAGATCAAGTGGGAGCAAGAACTTGCAACTGCCATTTCTAAAGATGACAAAGCAAAAACAGTGATCGGGATCAAGCCCAATCCGCAGGATAAAATGCTGTTCGAGATTTTTGAAGGCCGTTATGAGGCTCAGCTCAATCAAGGGAAAGTCAATCGCATTGCTCTTCTTCCGCACCAGTCGCCGCTCGAAATCAACACCAGCGATTTCATGAAAGAATACGCCGATGTGATGAAAGAATTCGACACCTATGAAGTTTCAACAACATCTCCACAGAATGACTCGATCCGGTTAAAAGGAAAAAATGGTGAAGTCGTTGGGAATATGACCATTCAACGTGATGACAAAGGTCGAGTGTTGTCTATCGAAGTGCAATAGAATCAGTTCAAAAAAAATAAAATTATTTTTAGTGTAGGGCTTTTTAAAAATGGCCGATAAATCAGTATGGTTTATCAGGATATATCCCGGCCTCCACAAGGGTCTCAGTCACCCCTCAGTTCTAAGCCCGCGATTTTAGATCGTGCACTTTCTTTTTTTCTGGATTATTTGATTTTTGCTCCGGTGGTGAGTTTTATCAGTCTGTTGCTTTTTTATGATGAGATTCAAATTTGGAAAAAAACTCCATTGGGCGCAGAAACAGTTTCTATTTTTTTAAACTTATTTATTCTTTTTGTGATTCTTTTTAGTGGGTTGCAAACTGTATTTATTTACTACTGGAAAGCCACGCCAGGACAGTACTATTTAAAACTGCAAATGCAATTTTCTAAGACGCCAGGTTTATTGTTATTTCGAATATTTTTTCGTCAGATTGGATTTTGGATTTCACCGCTATTTGGGGGAATTCCCTGGTTGGCCGTTTTGGCTCATCCGCAGGGGCAGACCTTTTATGACCGAATGGCTGAGTGTCGCCTGGTGACGCTCAAGACATCAGAAAAAAGGTTTGGATTTGAATCCGAGCAAAAGTATTGGCGATCATTATTGGCAACATTGACTCTTTTTTTGGGATTTCTTTTTGCGGCTTCATTTTGGCAAAACCATCAACAGTTAAAAAATGGTGGCATTGCTTTTGAAAAACTGCAGAAGGAAAATCATTTTTGTGCCGAAATGAAATCCGTTCCGTTAAAAGAGCGGCTTCAGATGGTCATTGCCTTAAATTTGGTCGGTCATATTGCAGATGCCTGTGTTGATCAAGAGGCTGATTTTGTTTTGTGGAAATCAACCGAGTCTGATGTGAAAAGTTTGGCTTATTACGCCAAATCAATCACGGCTGAAGATGATGCCGAAGAGGCCATTTATTTGAAGCAAGCTTGCGTGGGTGTGGATGAGCGCGCATGGGGCTGTCAAGTGGCCTCAGCTTTTTCAGATAGCGATCGGTTGCAAGAGTTTTATCAAACTCTAAATAGCAATACAGATGAGAATTTTTTGCGATCAACATTGCGCTATGAGCTAGGTCTTTTGTTAGACCAAGGCGAATTTCGTCAAGCCCATTTTGAAAAGCTCAAGTCTTTTGATGATCAGAAAATAGTGAAAAAATACTTGATCTCAGAACTGATGTTGAAAAATTCTGAAAGACAAAATCAGAATCGACAACCGGCTTCAGCAGAAAAAAAGCAAAGTGTCGATAGAGACTACGCACAGAAATTGTTGCGTGATTTGTGATTTTTCCAGGAACAATGCAAAAATCAGATTTAAGTCTGAAGCTATCATTAGCTGTTGTCGTTGTTATTTTGAATTTTTTTGTTTTTATTTTTGCAAATTTATTTTTTGAAAACTGGCCAAACCCTAAAAATTTTAAAGAGCTACAGGCCAAGAGTTTCGATCAGTCTCTCAGCCAAATGTATTTGCAAACATTAGATGCTACAGAACGACGGACATTGGAGCATTTAAATCCTGGAAAAGTGGCTACAGTAGCCATTCGTGATCAGCGATTTTGGATGCGTGCGGCTTATTTTCCATTTCAAGGTGATGCTGTTCAAATTGAGGCTGTCAAATCATTGCTCGGAAACTTGAACAAAGACTATCAAAATTCGGTTCAGCATCAATTGGGATTAGGGCCGAATCACACATCGCCGTGGGCGTGGGTGACGTATCAATTCACCCACCATTCGGTGCTTCATCTCTTGAGTAACTTGGTGTTTTTATTTCTGATCATCACTTATCTAGAGAAACAAGTTTCCGCTGGGTGGATTGGTGCCATTTATCTTTTAGGTGGAATCGGCGGAGGAGTTAGTTTTCTGTTTTTTAATACAGAGGGTGACTTGTCGGTGATCGGGGCCAGCGGATCTGTTTGTGCCTTGTTAGCTTTCTTGATGGTCGTGAAAAAAAATAAAAATATTCCCTGGGTTTATTTTTTTGCCCCCGTACCACGTGGCTATGGGCAAATATATCTGCCTGCATTTCTTATTTTTCCAATTTATTTAATTGCTGATTTTACGACGATGCTGAACGAACCACTGCAGGTCACGGCCATCGCCCACTCGGCCCATATTGGTGGGACTCTTGTGGGTCTTGGGTTGGGTTCTCTTTTTTTAATTCAGGCTTTCTTCCGGCGCAAAGCCGCGTCTCATGGTATTTTCCGTAATCACGATGGGTTCGACGAACTGTTTTAAATAATCAGGTCCGCCAGTTTTTGAACCGATTCCCGACATTTTGTATCCGCCAAAAGGATGGCGATCCACCATCGCTCCGGTGATGCCACGATTAATGTACAGGTTGCCGACTTCCAATTCATTTTTAATTTTTTGGATATTGGCCGGAGAACGAGTGAAAACTCCTCCGGTGAGGGCATATTCAGTTGAGTTTGCAAAAGCAATAGCTTCATCCAAATTTTTGGCTTTGATCAGCGCAATCACAGGACCAAAAAATTCAGTCTGGGCGACGTCATCCGTTGGTTTCACATCGCCAAAAACAGTGGCTGGGACGTAGTATCCCGTTTGTGGTGCTGTGCCCGTAAAAATAACGGTGTGCTTTTGCGAGTAATCCCTGATGACACCAAGTAGGCGCTGGTGAGCTTCGCTATCAACAACAGGGCCGTAGTAGGATTTTGGATTTTCTGCAGAGAGCACTTCGATGCTGGCGGCAGCTTCTTTCAATCGGTCTGCAAATTTAGAATAGACATCTTCAAGAACAATGACCCGTGACGCTGCAGAACATTTTTGACCTGCAAATCCAAAGGCTGAATACAGAACGCCGTCCACAGCTTCATCTAAATCGGCATCGTTATCGATGATAAGCGCATTTTTCCCGCCCATTTCAATGATGCATCGTTTGACATGCTGTTGTCCTGGCTGAACAACAGCTGCATTTTTTGCGATCAACAAACCAACGGCTTTAGATCCGGTGAAGGCAATTGTTGTCGTGTGAGCATGTTTCACTAAATAATCACCAACGTCTTCGCCATAACCCGGAACAAATTGAACCACATTTTTTGGAATTCCTGCTTCCATAAATAATTTCATCAGGCCCTGCGCAATCAGAGAACTTTGCTCTGCAGGTTTCATGACAACGGTATTTCCTGTGACAACGGCGGCGGCCACTTGTCCTGCTAAAATAGCCAGTGGAAAATTCCACGGAGAAATCACTGTGACAACTCCACGAGGTTTGTAAATGTATTGACTGATTTCACCAGGCGCATGACCCACCCGAAGTGGATTGGCTAATGAGCGCATGTGATTGGCGTAGTAACGGCAAAAATCTATGGCTTCAGCAACATCAGCATCAGCTTCGGCCCAGGGTTTTCCAACTTCCAGGATTTGGTCAGCCATCAATTGATATTTCTTTTGCACCATCAGGTCTGCAACACGGTCCAAGTAAGTGGCACGTTCCGTTGCTGGAACTTTGCGCCAAGTCGCAAATGCGGCATGCGCTTGCTGGATGGCTTTTTCAGCGATCGCAACAGTTGCCATTTGAACTTTGGCAACTGTTTCAGATGTGTTTGACGGATTTGGTCGTTCATAAACAGTGGTTGACGAAATAGCTTCGTGACCGACGATGGGTTGAACAGTTTTTGGTAATTCTGATTTTAATTTATGAAGTGCCTGCTGAGTGTTGTCGCGAACACTTTTAATCGCAAAATCTAAGTAAGGCTCGTTGTGAAAAACATTTGGTTTTTTGATGTAGCTGGCATCTGTTGGTCGCAGATTTTCAGCGGGATCTTTCAGAAGTTCTGCTGGCGTTTTTGATTCTGCAAATTTTCCGCGAAGCCAAGACTCATTGGATGTGTTTTCTAAGAGGCGACGCACCAAATAGGCCATTCCTGGAATCAATTCACCAACTGGGGCATACTCGCGCACGCGATAACCCATATCGGACAAAGTTTTTTTAATGGGTTCAGCCATTCCGTAGAGCATTTGAATTTCGTAAGCATTCTTGGCTAAGCCAAGCTGTTCCGCTTTGACTAATGCCGCAGCCAGCGTGCGCACATTATGTGAGGCTAAGGCGACGCGGATAAAACGATAATTTTCTAAAAGTAAATAAGCACAACGTTCGTAGTTGGCATCACTTTCGGCTTTAACAGTGTAAACCGGTGTGTCCCATCCGCGTTGTTGAGCATCGATTGTTTCCGAATCCCAGTAGGCCCCTTTGACAAGGCGGATGGTGAATGGAACTTCGCGTTTTTTTGCAAATGAAATCATATCTTGAATATCGGCGTAAGAGTCGCGAAGGTAGGCTTGAATCACGCAACCAAAAAATCGATACGCCCGGAATTCAGGTTCACTGATCAGTTCCTGGAAAACTTCCAGAGTCATATGCTTCACAGCATAATGTTCCATATCCAAATTGATAAATACACCCAGCTCCATTCCTTTTTTGAAAATAGGGCGCAAGCGATCTTTGACTTTGGTTTTTGATTCTTCCCATGCTTTGTCACTGATTTGCGAATACAGCGCCGTCATTTTGACAGAGACATTCACTTTGGGGATGGAACCTTCGGCATCTCGGTCCAGAAGCGGGTGCTCATCCCAGCTTTGAGCATCATGTGCGAGCCATTCAATGAGTTCCAAATAGCGGCGTTGATAATCAAGAGCTTCTTTTTCTGATAAAGTGGCTTCACCTAAAATATCAACTGTAAATGTCAGATTATTTTTGCGGGCCTTCTTAAGCACGCTGAGGGCCTCTTTGGCGTCTTCACCAGTGATAAACATTTTGGCCATCGACATGACATTTTTTTTAATAGCTCCAGCCATTAAGCCCGGAGCTAAAGAACCCAACCCTAAACCCACATTAAAGACGCTGGGTAATTCTGACTTGCCACCTTCGGAAAAATATTCTTTTAAGTGAGTCGCCACCTCATCGCCGGAATTCAATGATGGCAGAACGTCGACAAAGCGAAACATATTGGTTTTAAATTTTTCATTTTTCATGCTCCAGTCCATAATGGAGCCATACCAAAAATCTTTGGAAAAAAGTGAAACTTTGGATTGAGATTCCATTTTTTTGAGAATCTCTTCGCCTCGAGTGATGATTTTTGATTGCAGAGTGGATTCGGACATATTTACCTCTTAAATTTCGAGGTGAAGTCTCTCTAAATCACATCCCAATGGCAAGTCAAAAGCGTCTGATTTTCAACCCGCAATTCAGCCGTTAATAGATCGCCTGAATGTAAAGGTCCGACTCCTGCCGGAGTGCCTGTTAAAATGAGATCATGCTCGGATAAGGGGTAATGGTCTTTGATGAATTCCAGGAGCTGTGCGGGTTTAAAAACCATATCCCGCGTTTGTCCTGATTGGACAATCTGGTGATTTTTCTTGAGCTCAAAAGTAATGTTTTCGAACTCTTTGAGTTCCAGCACGGAAATCCAAGAGCCAATGGGGCAGGCGCCAATAAAAGACTTTGCCAGAGTCCAGGGTTGGCCGCTTTTTTTTGCATGGGATTGGGCATCGCGGGCAGTCAGATCCAGCGCCAGGGTTGCGTGAGAAAAGCTTAAATTTTCATCAATACGAAAAGCAAGCTCCAGTTCATAATGAACATCTTGTGACCATTTTGGTAAATGAATCACAGATCCGGGGTTCAAACAATTTCCTGATTTTAGAAAAAAAAAGGGAACTGTTGGGGTTTCGGCATTCATTTCTTTGGCATGATCAGCGTAGTTTCTTCCAACAGCCCAAATATTTTGTGTTAAATGAAGACTCATGGTTGTTGTCCTTTGGTTATTAATTTCCAAGAGGTTTCAGATTCAATTTGAAAGTGAATGAATTGTGCGGGGGCCCAGTGTGAAAATTCAAAACCAGTCAGGTCGCGATCGCAGGGAATGAGGGCCATGGCATCTTCGATCCAATCGTAGTGAGAGCAGAGATAAATAGTTTTTTTAGCTGAGTCATTGCCTGCACTTACAGACAATTCATCAATTAATTTCTGAACTCGTTGTTGAAAAGTTTTTCCTGTTTCGTATTCGCTACGCAGATTTAATTCGGGCTTTACGGTCAGGGAAAGGCTCCAGGATTTTGCAAATCCTTGAAAGGTTTGATGGGTTCGAATTTTTTCAGAAACCCATAGCTCTGTGGCCTTGGGGATTTTTTGTAATTCCACAGTCCCTGGTAACATCAGCGCCTGCTTGAACCCCTCTTCAGAAAGATGCGGATCCTCAAACGGAGCAAAACCTTTTTTAGCATGTCGAAACAAGACGATATTCATGTCGTTACTTTACCTAAAAAGTTGAGTCCCGGTTAGGGATTTGTTACTTTAACTGCTATGGCTAAAATTGAACGTTTTGTAACAAATGATTTAACAGTTCGCGCCGCAAGTCTTGATGCCACTGATGTTGTGGCTGAAATGCAGCGCTTGCATAAGGCTTTTCCATTAGCAACCGTTGGGGTCGGAAAGGCCATGATTGGTGCCTTGCTTTTAGCTAGCCAATTAAAAGATCAGCAAAAAGTAGGTTTGTTATTTCGTGGCAATGGGGCTTTGAAGAGTATTTATGCCGAAGCCGATTTCGAGGGGCATGTTCGGGCTTATACTCCCAATCCTGAATATCAACCTCCTAGTTACGAGCGAGGGCTGACATTAGCAGAGGCTTTGGGGCATGGAACTTTATCCGTTTCTAGACATCAACCATTTCAAAAACAACCCTTTCACGGAACTGTGGAGCTGGTCACCTCAGAAATTGGTGATGATATTGCTCATTACTTGCATCAATCCCATCAAATCCGTTCGATCGTGGGTTTGGGAATTTATTTAGATCAAAATGGTAAAGTTGTTAAAGCCGGTGGAGTCATCATCGAGGTCATGCCAGGAGTTGAAGACACGATTGTCGAGCTTCTGGAAAAAAATGCAGCAGCACAACCCCATATTTCAAAAATATTAAGAGACGGTGGAACAGCTTTGGATTTGGTGAAGCCCTACTTTTCAGGGATGGAGTACACCAATTTGGATCACCCCTATCAGGCCAAATATTTTTGTCCGTGTACAAAAGATCGGGTGATTGCAGCGCTCGAGGTTTTGGGAGAGGCTGATCTTCAAGATATGATCGATAAAAAAGAACAACCCGAAATCACGTGTCAGATGTGTGGCAAGCCCTATCACTTCACGTTGGATGAAGTTGTCACGATCCGTGAAGAGCTTCGAAAAAACTCAATGCACTGATGTTGAGGGATTTGTTACGGGCAGGTGACTGATGCCGGCAATGGAGCTCCTGCGAAAAGTCGTAACCCCATTTTATCATCATAAGAAAGTGCGACGTTGCAAATTGCAGACAGCGCAACATTTGTGGGGCTGGCAACTCCTGTACTGCTAAAACCATCTCCTCCGACAGTGATTGTTCCGGTTGCTGATGTTGATGGAATTGTAAAGCTTAATCCTGCAGAAGTTTCGCTACTTTTTTGCGTGTACAGTGTCATGTAGGCTCCAGAGGATTGTACCATCAGACTGACCTCGGTCGCTGTCGCTTGTATCCATGTGGATCCCGATTTTTTCATCCATTTATAGTCTAATCCAGTGATTATATTGGATGATGTATTTATTTTTACAAAAGGCAGTAAGACTCCGTTAGAGTTTAATTGTGCTTTTGTTTTTGTTTTAACGTTATTAAAGCGAAGCTGTTTTGCTACAGACCCCAAAGTAAATGTGAGCACAGCAGGAGTGTCGGACCCAGCAATTTCTTGCGTAGACATATCGTAATCTGGCCCCCATTGTCTTGAATCTGAAAAAGTACCACCACTGGCCGAGGTGTGTGTGATAGCTGTTCCTGTTACAGCTAAGGCCCCTCCATTTTGCAGAGCCGTGCTGACGCCAGAATTAACGATGTAATCAATATCATCATAAGATTTTGGATAAACGGCGTAGGCCGACGCTAAAGTCCAATCTAATGTCACGTTGTTTTCATCTGCAAAAGTATTCTGTACGTCGGTTAATAATAAAGTGGAACCGCTTAGTTTTGAATCTGCTCGGACATGCCAATCCAGGCCAAATGTTTTATTTTCTAAAGCATCAATTTCTCCGTTCATATCAATATCAGGATTTGCAAGTCGCAGGGTTAAATCATCAACAGCGCCAAGATAAGTTCCTTCATCAGCAGACAATCCTAGGCTCGTTAGCAGGGTATCCACAGATGTTGAAACACTTGCATTTGTGGTTGTCGCATTCGCAGAGACATCTCCAAGATCTATAGTTGCTGGATTGACGATCGCTAATGAATCTAAATCATTGCTGGATATTTTCACTGTCGATACGATCATATCTGGTCCTGTTAAGACGCCATCTTTTGATACAAAAACAATGATATAGGGTTTGCCTGAGTTGACACCTAAACTAAATGAGCCATCTGCTCCCACTTCTGAGATATATCTTTCAGAGTTTGCTGTGGCCGGGGAAATAGCCATCACATGTGTGATGGTTTTTGTGGTGTAGGTACCAATAGTGCCATCGAATGAGCTTGCACTTAAAGAAGTCAGTCGTCCTAAGAAGGCTGAATTTGTGCTCACTCCGCCCGAGGCTTCGTCCTCAGACTTAGAGCACGATACGACTGTTAAAATAATTGCGGAAATGAAGGCGAAATACAAATGTGACTTTATCATAAAACATCCTGTCTTGAAAGTATGTCGAACACTTTAAATAATTTTTAACGAATTCGACGGGATTGTCTATTTGTTTCTGGTACTGTTTTACTTTAGTGCAGTTAAGATTTTGTGAACTCGTTTGTTAAGATAACGCGTAGACTTTAATAAGAAGTCTGCCGATCTTGCGTTTTCCAATAGACAGTGTGTAAATCTCCTAACCTAATGGGAGGTTTTGTGAAAACAAATTTTTTAATGTGTCTTTGTTTCGTTTCATTATTCGGAATGAGCGTGCATGCCGAAGTCACGGCGACTGAAAAGATTGAGACCAGTGCAGACAAGGCTGGAGATTCAGTTAAAAAGGCCTATCGCAAAGTCAAAGATAAGACGTGTGAGATGGTTAATGGAAAAATGGAATGTGTTGCTAAGAAAATAAAGCATAAAGCAAAGAATGCTGCTGATGCTATCGAGACGAAGGCCACTGAAATTAAGAACGAAACAAATTAAATTTTGTGAGCGTGAGATATCAGATGGCCTAGTTGGCCATCTGAAGTGTTTTCAAATTACTGAACTGTTTTGCCTTTGCGTGCATTCAGCTCTGTTTTGCAGATAGCCGTTTTTTCTTCGTACTCATCTTGACGTTTGTTCAATAAATTTTTGTAACCTTTGAAGCGCACAATGCGGTCATGCAAAAATTCTTCGGTGACCCCCACAAGTTTTTTATTTTCATCAAGACCAATTTTTAACTCGTCTTCTTTGTCGGTGATGCGTTCAATAGGTTCGGTCCACATCATTTTTCCGTCGCCACCATTGCGAGGGTCTGAAAGTTGTAATTTGCATTCACGTAAGACGCCATACAGGCCAAGGGATCCGTACTTGCGATTTCCATAGACTCGGTCTTCAAGTTCATAAACTTCGTATTGGATTTTTCGGAGTTCTTCATTCATTTCAACTTTGCGTTGAACAACCATGTTTCCATCTTTTATTCCCAAGGTTGTTTCTGCATTTAAGGCTGTTCCATTTTCAACCTTGGTATCTATTTTCTCAGCTTTATTTTTATTTGTAGCACATGACGAAAGTATTAAGCTGGCAGCCAAAAGGGCTAAAGTTATTTGAGTTTTCACGAATCCTCCTTCTACCGCAGTAGAAATATTTCTTTCTCAAATCCTAACTGAAATTGAGTGTTAAGAAAGTTGTAAATAAGCTGCGTTGCATTTTGCGCGCAGCTGGAGACCGGGGGGTGAGCCCCTACCAGCGAAGGAATTTTATGATGGGATGGGTTTCGCTTGTAGGGTACCACGATTGTGGTGAAGCGAAGGCTTGTCTTGATATGAGACAATAGCAAAGGCTTTGCCAATTCTGTTTTGCGAGTTATTTCAATAAGTTAAACTAAGTGGTGCCATGTTGGAACTTTCTATGATGAGGATCGTGGAAAAAAGCGGGGCGAAACAGCACGGGAGTTACGCTAATATTAAGTATTATCAAAACTTTGACAGCGTGGTGTCGTGAATAGTCTTTCCGCAAAAAGCAGTCTTGAAATGAAGCGTTTAAAATCACTATAAAGCTTATAAATTGGTCATCTTATTGAAATGAATTCGTGTGATGGCAATTTGGTCTAAATCTTATTCTTATGGCGTGAGTCTTCTGTTGGTGGCATTGCTGTCAAGCTGTTCACCGCAAAATCAAGATGACTGCGGCTTTGTTCAGAACATCTATGGACAACGAATTTCTTGGAAGTCGCAAAAAATTATTCCATTAACTATTCATCATTCTATTCCAGAAGCTTTGCGTCCGGCTATCTATCGGGCCGCTGCAACATGGGAAGTCCAGGCTGGACGTAAAGTATTTGAAATCTCTGAAGATTCTTCAAAAGTGAGCGGAGTGCCGACCAGAGATCAAAAAAATGCTATTTACTTCTTAGAAAAATGGGAGTCAGATAGAGTTTCTGAGCAAGGTCGCACATCTGTCTACTGGGCGGGTGATGAGATTCAAGAAGCAGACATACGGATCAATGCAGCTAACTTTAGCTACTATGATAAAAATCCTAGCGTACTAATCGGATCGTACAATCTTGTGAATAAGCAAGAAAAGACCGCTGACGGTTACAGCTTTGAAGCACTTGTGCTTCATGAGATGGGCCACTTCTTGGGATTAAAACATCGTGAGGGTACTGGCACTGTGATGGCCACACACTTGGCGGCGTTTGCAAATAGGACACAGTTGGCAGCATCGGATCAAAATGCTGTTCGTTGTGAATACAATTAAAAAAGTAAATAATGAAGGAATGAAAATGAAAAATGTAAATACGAAAATCGAAAATACTCAGCAAATGGAAACCGAATCAGCCGGTTCACTCGCTTGGAATGACGTCGTGGTTTACAATGAAATGGCAGATCAAACTTCGGTGCGAATGAATTTACTTACGCAAATTCAAGGTCAGATGAAGCAACTGCAAGAGATGTCGGACCGACGTCAGTTTTTAACTCGCGAGATTATGAATTATTTTTCTAAATAGTGCTTTCGTCGTCTGGGGTCGCAATCGCTTCCAGTTTGGGAATTGAAAATCGAACAAAATCTCCCACTCTTTCTCGGGTCATGCCCTCGTGGCTGACGGGACGATCAAATTTGAACTCTTCGCGAAATGTTTGAAAATTATTTGTGCGCATTTTTTTGGTGCCGTCGTCGACTTCATCAGCATGTTTTCGTTGTCCCGAAATAACAGCTTTATTTTTTTGAATGGAAACTCTTAAATTATTTTGTTCGTGTTCGGGAGCATAGGCTTCAATCACGTAATTATTTCCGTTGTCACTGACGCGACTGCCACGATCTAAAACTTGGTAAAATTTATCGGTTTCTTTGGTCTCATAATTTTGAACAGCGGGCTCGGTTTGGGCTTTGCGATTATAAATTGATTTTTTTTCTAAGCGGGGATTTCCATCAACGCCTGCAGGCTCACGCGAACTGGATCTGATGTGACTGACAGCAGCCGCTGATTCGCCATCGATTTCGCGGCTTTTATCGGCGTAGTACTGCTTCATAGATTGCAGATCTTCTTTTTGTTGAGCGGCGAGTTCACGTTTGCGTTTCGCTTGCTCTTGTTGTGTGGCGCGAAGTTGCGTTTGTTGGGCACGTCGGTTTTGTATAGATTCAGCCATGGCTTCATTGTATCAAAATGAGAAACGTCGGAGTAAAAAATTGAATCTAGCGATTCAATTCTGGGCTTTGGCAATAAGGTTTATGGTGGTTTGTGTTGCCTTGACAGCGCCACGTCTGGACGTAAGTCACGTATTCGTTAATGCCGATCGGATAGACCATTTGAAATTGCTCGGGATCTAAGGTGGATTGAACTTGGCGAACATTTTGGGTTTTTGAATCTGTGATTTGAATTTGAAACACGCGGTACTCAGCCCCAGCTGAGTTTGTTATGAGCATCAGGATTGTTGCGAAGACACGATTCATACTGCCATATCGGTTGATCAGATTGAAATCTTAAGGCAAACGAAAGCTGTGATTAATGAGTTTGTTTCGAATGCGAACGGATATTGTTTTCAATAATATAGAAGTAAGCACGTACAATACGCTGCTTGGACTCTGGATCTAGGGAGCTGATAAAATCTTGTTTTTGTGCCAGAGTTTTGAACTGCAAAAGTTTCATCACTTCGTCTTGAACTTTTTTGATATTTTCAGGAGTGAAGAATTCATCTTCATCATAGGGTTGTTTGAAAACGTCGGTGATAAGATCATTATCAAACAGAACATGAATTCCGAGTTCTGACTGATTCAGAATTTTTTGCAAGCTTTGGACTTGCGATTGATCTAGGTACACTTCCACCTTGGACAAAATCACCTCGTTATCATTAGCGTATATGTCTGTGGGAGTTTGTCTACGAACTTAAGCTTTTGACTATTTTCGTCAAAAGCCTTGCAACGCGGATCGAAGTATTTAGAATGATTTGTGAGCATTGGAGAGTCATCTTGTGAATAAAGTTGCCAGCAAATTGAACAAAACATTAAGCAAAGCCAGTAAGGTTAAGAAGAATAAGCAAATAAAAATTAAGATGCGTAAAGCACCCACTTCGCACCGCAAGGCTAAAACTCATAAAGCCACCAAGAAGATGCAAGAAAAAGAATTAATTATCATTGATGAAAAACAGGGCTTGATCTTTGAAAATGAAAAAACCATGTTTGGTTTTTTTTCTGAAGCTATTAAAGACTATGAAAATAAATATCAAAAACAGTATCGAGCTGATCGAGATTTTTCAATTACAGAACAGGCTGAACTTGAATATTTATTGGAAGATACCTTAGACGATCCCGATGAGATCTGGATCAATGATGTGTCCTTTGAGGATTTGAAAGTTCATACTTTGATTAAAACGATAGAGACTGTTCAGCAAACATTTTATTACGTGGCTGTGGTTTATATCAATAGTGAAGAAAATTATCCGACATTTGTGTTTATGCATTTTCCGACGAAAGACGTCGAAATGCTCGAGACCTTTCGCGAAAATGAAATTGTTTTTCACCGTAAACTCGAGGCCATTGAATTTGCCGCGATTGATGGGGATTCATTGCTTGAGGGTGATTACTTAGCCATTGGGCTTTTGGAATCGATGATCAAAATTCGTTCTGAAAAAGATATTGCAACAGATAAATTCCAGGATTATGCCGAGTTGCGAGAATCAGCCATTGATTCTCCGGATGAGATTTGGCGCAAGGTGGATTCAACTGGCCATGTGTTGGTGACATTTATTAAAGAATTTCCAGATAATGGAGTTGAGGATTTGCATTATTTGGTGGTCACTGAAGAAGACGCCGAATCGCAGATCAACACCTTATTATTTTCTTTTCCAACAAATGACACCACATTGGTGGATCGGTATCGACAAGGTGAAAATCTAGAGGCGGATGAAGTTTCAACAGAATCCAGTCACTAGAAGCAATACTGTGAAAATGCTTGAGTGAATTGATCGGATGTCCAACCAGTTGTTGTGACTCCGTACAACGCATGCATCTGTTGCAAGAGTGTCGCGCGTGCTGTGCCATCCGCATTGTATTGATAATCGGCAGGATTTGAATTAAACGCCGGGATCAAAGAATTTAACTCTCCAATATTTTTCCCAGTGCTGTCGTAGGCTACTATTTTAATCACCTGAAAAAGAGCATTGGGATCAGCTAGATTCACATAATAGCCATGGCTTCCGGTGATTTGATCTGCAGCAAGAGCTGAGACCGGGCTTGAAACTGTTTGTCCGGTAGAAAAATCATAGGCAGAAACTTGCAGTGGTGTTTCGCTTAAAACCGATTGGCCATTGGCAACGCGCCATTTGAAAAGTCTAATGGTATTTCCGGATTGAGTGATTGCGGCGCTGATAAAATTAAACTTGAGTTTAATCCATTCGTTGCTGATCTGTCCATTTTGGTCCGAAACAATAGATGTATTGAATGAAAAACTTCCATTCGCAGATTTATTACAATGTGCCAATGGCTTTTGCGCATTCACATCAATGCGAAGTGAGGTGTCTTCGATGGGATCATTTGCTTTTGAATTTCCGCAGGCTGTTAATAATCCCACAACCGCTAAAATCAGAACCACCTTCAGTGTCGTATTTTTTTGAGTATGGTTTGTAGCTTGTTGTTTCATCGAAGCCCCCTGGTTACTACAGGTATAAAGCAATCCAGCGGCCATATTTCGAAATGGGACGCTTGCTGGGTATACTGCTTTTCGAGGAGATGGCTGTGCTATTGTGAGAACTGGGTTTAAGAGCAAATATCATTCTAGAGCACCTGTTGATATTCACTAAGCAGGTGTCATGAAAATGGACAGGCTTAATTTAGAGTTAGCTGAGGCCAATCTCGGCCCAGGTAATTCCATCGCCACCACTTTCTGCAGAACCAGCTTTCCATTTTTTCACATAAACAGATCTTGAAAGATAAGTCCTCACCGATTTTTTTAAAGTTTCAGTTCCATGGCCATGAATTATTTTGATGCGATCTTCATTGTGGTTGGTCGCCAGATCCAGTGCAATTTCCAGCTCGCTCAGGGCCTCGGCGACAGTTTTTCCGCGAAGATCCAGTGTGCGATCTTGATCTACAAATGTGGCTCGTGATGAACCGCTCTTGCGTGCCAAGGATTGGGTTGGGTTTGCAGACTTCAGTGGTGGTTTCAGCTCGCTCCAGTGGATTTGTAATCGAATGGATTGAGATAAAACCAAGACCTCACCTTTGGCGTTCGGTGTGGATTGAACAATGCCATCTTGATTCAGTGTTGATACAAATATTTTACTGCCAGGAGGGAATTTTTCAGCAAATTCATCAGACGTTTGAATTTGATAAGGACTTCCGGTGTTGATGGGTTTTGCTTTTACAATTTCTGGCAAGTTGTATTTTATTTCTTGAAGCTGGCGGTGTTTATTTAAAACATCAGAGGCTTTGACTGTGGCAATAGCATCATCCACTTTTTCGCCGGCTTTTTTCAATGCGTGCGCAAGCTTTCGTTGTTTTTCATTTTCAAATTCTTGCAGTTTTGTTTCGTATTCATTTTGAACTTTTTCAGCCGTTTTGATTTGTTTTTTGAGTTGATCTTGCAAGGTGTGAATATCTTTTTTTAAATTTTCAAATTCACTCAATTGATTTTGTCGCGCTCGCGCTGCTGGAGAAAGGTTTTGAACAGCCGCATCAATAATATCTGTGGAAATTCCCACGCGTCTTGCAGTCTGTAAAGCCAATGAATCACCAGCAATGCCGGATAAAAATTGATAGGTGGGTTTTCCATTTTTCGAATCATATTCAAGACTGCCATTCAAAACAACGTCGCTGTCATTCCAGCCCATTTTCAGAGGACTTAAGTGAGATGTAACCACGGCAAATACTTTGTGACTGGCGTAGCGTTCGATAAAGGCTCGAGCCAAAGCACTGCCTTCTTCGGGATCGGTGGAGCCACAAATTTCATCGATAAGAATTAAATTTTGATAGCCGCTGAGTTTTGAGGCTTGGTCTAATATTTTTAAATGAGCTGCAAATGTACTTAAGTCTTCATCAACACTTTGTGCATCACCAATGCCTGTCACAATTTCAGAAAAAAACGGCATCACAGAAGTTTCAGCGGCGCAAATCAACAGGCCACAGCGTGCCATCTGGGCAGCAAGTCCAATCGATTTAAGAAGCACTGTTTTTCCTCCGGCATTGGGGCCAGACAGAATCAGAATGCTTTTTTCTGGAGTCAATTGCACAGTGTTGCTGATCAATTTTTTTCCAGACATTTTTAAAAGGGGGTGAGATAAATCTTTCAGATGAATTTGTTTCTCATCAAAACGGCAGGGTCGCGCTTCCAGAAGGCAGGCTAATTGAGCTTTGGCTAACAGCACATCACATTCTAAAAGTACGGCATGAGCGCGTTCAAAGTTTGAAACTTGTCCAGCCATGTATTCAGAAATTTCCATAAGCAAGCGTTCAATTTCAATCTCGATCTCAACTTCAATCTGTCGAACACGATTATTCATTGGAATAATCGCTTCGGGTTCCATAAATACAGTTTGTTTTGTTTGAGAGCTGCCATGAATCACGCCATCAACAAAATGTTGCATTCCACCTTTGACGGGAATGACCCAGCGACCCTCGCGAGTTGTCACGTACTTTTCTTGTAACATGTGTTCGATCTTGTGATCGCGAACCAGGCGATCCATATGGCTGTGTATCTGTCGCGCCAGATTGTCTTTTTCTTTCGAAAGACTATAGAGCTTTTCCGAAGCATCCATTCGGATGTCTCCACCGGGAGTCATCAGTTGGTCAATTGCTGACAGGGGCTCGTCGGCGTTCATTAAATTCTCGGTACAAGCGACAGACCACGGAGTGTTTTGAGTTTTTAAAGTTTCATCCAGAGCGAGAATCTCGAGACAAAAATGGCGGATGTCTTTTAATTCTAAATTTTTAAGAACAGCCTTCTTTTTCAACCGCCCGAACCAGATATCAAAAAAATCTAAGCTTTCCATGTGTGGCCGAACGCCACTCAGGACAATGGATGTCGCACTTTCTATTTCAAAGAAGCTTTTCTCGGCAACATCAGCAGTCGGTAAAGGTTTTACTTGAGAAATCAAATTGCGACCTGACTCGCTGGTGGCAAAGAATTTGATTTTTTCTAGAATTTCAGCCCAGTCTAAGTTTTTAATCTCGAACATATTTTCCTTTAAAAACAAAAAATATAAAAAGCATACCCCAAAGAATCCAATCCCAATGCCCAAAGCGTGTGTAAAAACTTTGCCTTGGATTTTTAAGATAAGGAACTTCAAAAGTATGGGTCCACGGCGTATTCATTTCCGAAGTTTTCAGGATTGTCCCATTGGCTAAAATAGCACTCGAGATTCCTGTATTGGTTGCGCGAACCAAGGGTCTTCGCACTTCAATCGCCCGTGCCAATGTCATGATATTATGCTGAAAAGGTTCACCCCACCAGCCAAACCATGAATCGTTTGTGACATTAAACAAAACTTGTGACCCTTTGAGTGCTAATCCTCGAGAAAATGCAGAATCCAATGATTCATAGCAAATTTGAGGTCCTAAAATAATATTCTTTTGATTTTTAAGTTCGATCTGCTGAGGGCTGGGGCCCGGACCTCGTTCATAGACGCCAACAAAAGGAAAAAGTTTATACAAGAAGGGGATATATTCCCCAAAGGGCATGTACTCGCCAAAGGCTAAAAGTGCTGATTTATTGTAGGTTTTAGCAGCGAGAGTTTTTTGAGGACTTAAGAAAAAAACAGAGTTGCTTGTCAGTGGATATCCCAGAAGATCTCGGCGATCAAGATGTTGTGAGTAAGCTCCGGTGACAAGCGGAATAGACCACTGGTGGACTTTCTGTAAAAGTACTTGCTGAAGATGGCGCGTGTGAAAGTAGGGATCAAGAGCAAAGGGCAGGGCTGTTTCTGGCCAAAGAATAATTTCAGTTTCAGGATGAGTTTGTAGATGCTGATCCGTTAAATTAGCAAAGATCTCTAGGATAAATAATTGAAACCGTTCTTTTTTTTCGGATTGAATTTTTTCAGAATTCCCAATATTGCCTTGAACAACTGCGAATTGGATCGAACTATCTGTTTTTGACCAGTATTTTTCTTTAACAACTCCAACTGCCGTGAGGGCGCCCAGGACGCCAATTAACAGTGTAAAAATAAGAACTGCAAAACGTCGGTCTTCGCGCCGTTTGACCCAGCAGTATCCCAATACGGCCTGAGCCAAAAGTATCCATGTCGATAATCCCCAAAAACCAACCATATCCGCCCACTGATACAGCGGAATCTTCATCCACAAAAGGGTGTATCCCAAATTCCACTCGAAAATGCTGGGCCAAACGCGTTCAACAAGCGCCAAGGTCAGGGCCATCAGAAAAAATTGTGATAAGCGAGACTTGATCTGTCGCCGGCGAATCAAAAAGGCAGCAATAACAGCGGCGATTGGAATATAAACATGCACAGTTGCGGCAAAGAGTAAAAGCCCCATCAAAGATAAGAAGGCGTTGAAGCCACCAAACTCACTGGCTGTGTAATAAACCCAGTTAAATCCAATCAATGTGAGGATAAATTGGGTGAGCCAACCCGCTAAAAAAACACGAGTGAGTGGGCTATTTTCTTGAAGTAACTGCAAAGCGGCGATCCAAAATGGAATGTAGCAAAACAAAATGGCCCATCCAGGGAATGGAATGTAAGAAGTTCCTACTAAAATGCCACTGAAAATCGACCACAAATAGGGTCGAGGAATCTGTTTTAAGTTACGAAAAATATTCGACATCCCTAAAGTGTTATCATATCCTTGCGGGTAGGGGGTAGCAGCAATTGGACATTTTAAACACTTCAAATGAAATTCGATTCCGTTGTCCAAGTTGTGAAAAACTTTATCGCACTCAAGCAGATGTCTTTGCGGACGCAGAGCCAGAACCTGAATTTGATTGTGAAGGGTGCCAAAAGACCTTTGCCCTGACGCGCACTTTGAACTCTTTTGGCCTTTTTGAAACCAAAACACGAGATTCAAATTTTTTAACCTGTCCGAAGTGCACGCATTTGATGCCCAATGCCGCAAAAGAATGCCCATCATGCGGCATTTTTATTGAGAAGTTTCAGCAAAAAATGGAGCAAAAAGAAAGTCCTGCGCTTTATGAAATCAATCAATTATGGGCAGCGGTACTTGAAAACTTTAACAACGATCAAAATCATCAAAACTTTTTAACTCTTTGTCAGAAAAAAATGGCTTTGAATTTTGCATTTCAGAAGTACGACGATCTTCGTAAAACCATGGGCTATGATCTGCTTTGCGAAAAGTATTTGAAACAAATTGAAGTGCGTCTTGAACAGCAGTTTATCGCAAAAATGCGCAAGGACATGACGACGGAAAAAACCACTGGAAAAGCCATGAGCCAATGGATTTTTGCTGGAATTGGTTTTGTGGGACTTGCACTTTTAATTTTTAATAAGATCCGACCGACATATCCTAATTTGACAGGTCTTGTTGTGGCAATCACATTGTTGTCATTTGGATTATGGCTTTTTTCATCTCAAAAAAATAATAACACTCTCTAAAAACTTCGGCTTAAAAGTAGGCTATTGGTCTTCGGTGCTTTGTTCTGTTCCCAAGCGCACTGGTTGCTTTTGCTTAAGCTGAGGCTGTTGAACAGCATCGAGTAAACTTTTTCCAAAGCGCGCTACATTCTTTGTGGCTTTCAAGTTTGGGTCTTCATGCTGTCGTTTATTCTGTTTGGGATCAGAATAAAATTTATCCTGAACCACCTCAGATTTGTCAGCACCAGAGAAGGCCTTTGCGCCACTCAGAATAGTAAGTGATTTAAAAAGATTCAGCTGACGTGCGGTCCGAGTTTTTGCAAACAAAGATTGCGAGGTGTCGCCGGTAGCCAAAATATATTTTTTCACATCCACAGCTTGATAGTACTGTCCTTTGTGGGACATAACCAAGGCCGCCGCTCCGGTTACAAAGGCGGTGGCTTGGGACGTTCCTGTCATGAGTCCATAAGAGTTATTGGGTAAGCACGAAAGAATATTTTGTCCAGGAGCTGCGATATCAACAGTTTCTGTTCCGTAATTTGAAGACGCCAGAACTTCGGTTGTTTGATCAATGGCCGTGACAGAAATAATATTTTTTAATTTATAATCTGCGGGGTAGTAGTGATGTTGATCCGAGTTGGATCGCTCATTTCCAGCAGCAGCGACAAATAAAATCCCCTTTTGTTCGGCCAAGGAGACCGCTTCAAACTCATCTTGAGAGTAATCCGTACCACCACCGGAGTAATTGATAATGTGCGCCCCCATTTTGACGGCATACTGAATAGAGGCAATCGTGTTTTTTAAATTATCTGTGTTAGGAACTTTTGGATCAAAATATTTCAGAACCATGATACTGACCTTTGGTGCAATACCGCTGATTCCTTTTCTATTCTCGGCTTCTGCGCCAATGATTCCAGCGATGTGGGTTCCGTGTCCATGATTGTCATCTAAGCGATTGTTATTCGAGACAAAATTCCAGCCATGCACATCATCGACAAATCCATTTTCATCATCATCAATGCCATTTGTGGATTTGTTTTTTCCTTTATTGTCGGTTCCGGTTTCTCCGGGATTGGTCCAAATATTTGCTTTAAGATCTTCGTGGTTTTCATCGATTCCCGTGTCAATCACGGCAATCAATACATCACGACTGCCTTGAGTCACGGACCAAGCACGAGCCGCATCGGATTTTTTTAATCCCCAGGCTTGTTTGATTGCCGGATCATTAAATAGTGCTGAGGGCTCATCAATGACCTGCGTGGTTTGGTCTTTGACCTGGCCAAGCTCAAGATCGCGTCCTTCATCAAACTTATTTTTCTTTTTAGTGGATTGAGTTTGTCGACTGGGGTTCTCGGAGATGAAAAATTGATAGGTCAATAGCGATGCGCAAAATATAAAGAAAATGCCTGCTGTTGTCAGTGTCCCGTTGAGTTTTTTCATATACTCAACGTGTCGGATGGTTACAGGTGATTCTGTAACTTAAATGACCTCAATAGAAGACTTGTAATTGAGAACTAATTATTTGCGGCCGTGTTCTTTTTTGAGTCAGTCCATTCTAAAAATTCCGCAGGAAACAGATGCTCTTCGTCTCGTTTTGAGATGCGTTCATAGAATAATTTGTTGCGGGCAATCAACTTCACGTAGGTTCTAGTTTCCTCATAGGGAATTTCCTCGATGAACTCCAACATATCAGCCCTGTTGCGGGTGCGAAGCCAGCCACTCAGTGCATTGGGTCCAGCGTTGTAGGCGGCTGCAACGAAGGTCAATTGGCCAGATTGTTTTTTGATTTGTTCCATAAGTTCCAGTGCACCCAATTGGATATTGATCTCGGGATCATACAGATCGTGGGGCTCTCGGTAGCTGATGTCGAATTTTTTCGAGAGTTGTTTTGCCAGACGAGGAATCATTTGCATCAACCCCAAGGCATCTGCGGGGCTACGTGTTTTTTCATTAAATGCGGATTCTTGTTTCATGATTGAATAAATGAGCGACGATGGAATCGATGTCTTTTCGGACATGATCTTCACTTGATCCTGGTGAGGTTGTGGGTAGACCAAATTGGCATAAGTTACAAGAACTTCAATTCGACCGTTATTATCAAGCTTTCCAAAAGCGGCAAACAAGGGCAAATAGCGCAGGCCGTGCTCGGCCAAATAGAGTCCAAGATTGATATTGTCTTCGGGGGATTTGCCTAAAATGGAAACGGATCGTTCTGCAAGATCTAATTCTTGAAATCGGATGAGATCTTGAAAAATATTTTTTTCAATGGGATTTAAGAATCCCAATTCCAAATCAAAGGGGAACTTTTTTTCAAATTTGATTTTTGAAATCGCAGGAAGCTTGCGTCCTAATTCGTGGTAAGCAACCAGTCCGTAATAACCAAAAAAATCATCTTGAGTGATGGATTCAAGTATCTTGCGGGCTTCTTCTTTTTTATCCTGTTGACTTAAAGTTCGCGATCTAAAGAAATTAGCCCGAGATTTCTCGCTGATATCAGTTGTTGTCTCGGCCAGCAATTGAAAAGATTTTTCAGCCTCGGGCCATTTTTTTTCCTTCAGTAAAATCCAGGATTTCAGCCACAAAATGCGATCCATATTGAAGGACAAAGGTTTTGGTTTATATGTTTGAATATCAGCGGCGGCTAAATCATACAGCGCCACGGCGTGGTCCATATCCAATTTTTCTTCAGCCATGCGGGCTTGCAAAAAATAAATTTCACCAACAGTTGAGTCGTCTTTTAACAGAGTAAGTGCTTCTTCAAGGACTGTTTGGGCTTTTGAAAGTTTGTCTTCGGTCCAAAAAGTTCTGGCATAAAGCTGCGAGGCTTCATAGTAAATGATTCTATTTTCTATATTCTTTTTGTTTTTGAAATTGGTCCTGGCCCAGATGTGCATGGCGGTTGTTGTTTTTATAAAATCATGACGGCGTCCATTGTTTTTCTGTTTCGCGCGAAGTTGTTTGTAGGCTTTGTATTTTTCAGCAGGTGTTTTTGCCAGTTGCAGGCGCAGCTTAAGGTCATCGATACTAAGACTTCCCAGTGAAGTCGGCGCGGAGGTTGGATCAAATTCCGCAATTCTTTCTGCATAAATTCTTTTTTCAACGTCAGATAGTTTTTGCACATCAAATGTAAAGTTGGCGCATCTTTTTTTTGCAACAAGTGCGGCCAGATTGTTTAAGGAAAAATTTGTATCTTCAGCGCGCTCAATAAGCACATCACATGCCCAGTTTGAAAGTTTCCCAGTGGGCTCTGAGGATATCGGATCGGGCGCTAAAGAGCTTTCGCTGATCATATCATCAGTGGCCAAGGGGATTGGTCCGGGAATGGATATAGTTTTTGCTGTGGGCTGAGTGCTGCAAGCAATAAGGACCAAACAAAAATAGCTCAGGTATCGCTTCATGTTGCCAATTCCTTTTTTGATTTCCCCAAAGTCTTTTTGGAGGACGATAGAAACTCAAATTGCAGTCGATTCTTTGAATTTTCTTTTACAAGAGTCACTGAAACTTTTCCGCCGTCTTTAAGTTTGCCAAATAAAATCTCATCGACAAGTTGTGATTTAACACGTTGATCAATGGTGCGAGAAATAGGGCGTGCTCCATAAATTGGATCAAAACCTTCGGTAGCCAAGTAGGCAACAACATCATCAGTGTACTCAAGTTCAATATTTTTCTGAGCCAGACTCATTCGGAGTTCAGTTAAAAACTTTTCAACAACATTCTGGATCAATTCTTTGGATAAAGAGTTGAAATACACAACCTGATCCAACCGATTCAGAAATTCTGGAGCAAACGTTTTTTTGATGGCTTCCTGGCTGACGCCCGTACGATCATTAAGACCCAAGCCAATTGTGCCTTTGGCGACATCTTGGGCTCCGGCATTTGAAGTCATCACCACCAGCGTGTTTTTAAAATTCACGGTGCGTCCATTGCCATCGGTCAAGCGGCCGCCATCCATGACTTGCAGTAAGATCGCATAAATATCGGCATGGGCTTTTTCAATTTCATCTAATAAGATCAATGAATAGGGATTCTTGCTGATGACTTCAGTCAGTTGTCCACCTTGTTCAAACCCCACATATCCCGGAGGGGCGCCAACCAAACGAGACACCGCATGTTTTTCCATGTACTCGCTCATATCAAAACGCTGAAAATGAATTCCCAGCAGTCGCGCCAATTGTTTGCAAACTTCAGTTTTACCAACACCTGTAGGGCCTGCAAACAGATACGAGCCCCAAGGTTTTTCTTTGTTTTCAAGACCACTACGCGCAAATTTTATGGATCGCACCAAGACATCAATGGCTTCGTCTTGTCCGAAGACAACGGATTTTAATTTTTTATCTAAGTCTTTCAGTTCTTTGAGATCGTTTTGACTCATGTCGCTGATGGGAACTCCCGCCAAACGACTGACAACATCCATGACATCGGTGGGTTCAATTTGAATAATGGCTGTGCTATTCGGTGATGATTTGAGTTTTTTAAAACTGCCCACTTCATCTAATAAATCGATGGCCTTGTCGGGCATTTTTGCCTGAGTTAAGTATTTCAAAGATAAATCCACGCACGCCTTTAGAGCTTCTTCAGAATACATTACGTGGTGAAAGCTTTCGAATTTACTTTTAATGCCTCTTAAAATAATAAGTGTGTCCTCAGCCGTCGGCTCGGAAACATCCAAACGTTGAAAACGTCGAGTCAGTGCTTTGTCTTTTTCAAAATGCTGGCGGTACTCTTGAAAAGTTGTGGCGCCAATGCACGTCAAATCTCCTTTGGTTAAGGCTGGTTTTAGTAAATTGGAAGCATCCATCGAACCACCAGAGGTCGACCCTGCGCCAACGATTGTGTGAATCTCATCAATAAAAAGAATAATATTTTTTCGTTCAACCACTTCTTTTAAAATATTTTTAAGACGACTTTCAAAATCACCTCGGTATTTGGCTCCTGCTAAAATAGATCCCAAATCGATTGAATAAATAATTTTATCTTTTAAAAACTCGGGGACATCTCCGGAGACAATCTTTTCAGCAAGTCCTTCAGCAATGGCCGTTTTGCCAACGCCAGAATCTCCAATCAAAAGGGGATTATTTTTTGTTCGTCGCCCTAATGTTTGAATCATTTTCTCAATCAGATCCTGACGGCCGACCAAAGGATCTTTTTTCCCGGATAGAACATAATCGTTCAAATTGAGTGCAAAATCTTCGAGAGCCGATTTCTTATTGGTGGGACTTTCAGTAGATTCCTCAGGACGAGCACCCGCTTCAGAAGGAGCGCCAGGGTGACTGTCCAGGCTGTGACTGACGATGGAAATCACATCAAACTGTTTCACGCCAAATTTTTCTAGACAATACACAGCATTTGATTTTTTCTCTTCAAAGATAGAAATTAAAACATGCCCTTCGTGAACTTTATTTTTTCCAGCAGCATGCAGCTGAAGAGCCGCGCGTTCAAAAACACGATGCACGGAAAGAGCCAGCTCGGGTTTCCAGTTTTCAATCGTGTCATCTGCTGTTAATTTTTTTTGATCAGCACTTAATGTTGGATTTTTTTGAATGTAACTTAACAACTCTTTCTTAAGTGCAGGTATCTCAACGTCTAGTTTTTCTAAAATTTCAACAACCAAGGGAGCTTCGATCAGGCAATAAACAAAATGCTCGAGTGTGACAAACTCATGACTTTTTTTTGCTGCTAAATCAATTGATTTGCCAAGACGCTTATCTAATTCTTTTGAAAGCATTGGTCTGTTTCCTTTCGCTTTTCTTGAGACGGTAACTAAACTTCTTCCAGCGTTGACTTTAATGGATACTGATTATTTTTTGAAAATTGATTCACCTGAGCAACCTTTGTTTCTGCCACTTCGAATGAGTAAATTCCCGCCACCCCAGCGCCTTTGTTGTGAACATCCAGCATGATGGCATGTGCATCTGTTTCATTTTTTCCAAAGAATTTTTTTAAAACAAAAATCACATAATCCATAGGAGTGTAATCATCATTTAATAATAATACTTTATATTGTTCCGGTTCTTGCGTCTCATTTTCTATATCCAGATCAAAGTCTGGGTTTTGTGATTTGTTATGACTCATGTCTCAAGTATAGATCAATTCTCAGGATGAGATCATTAAATTATTTTGATTGGACGTGGCACAAACAGGATTGCGTGATGAGACATTTCTGATACCCTAATGAGGTCGGTAAATAAATACAAATAAGAGACGTTATAAAAGGAGATTTTTTGCATGAAGCATTTTAAAAACAACCAAGCGGGTTTTTCATTGATCGAGCTGATGGTGGTCGTTGCGATCATCGGAATTTTGTCAGCCATCGGAATTCCACAGTATGCGAAATTTCAAGCCAAGGCGCGGACATCCGAGGCTAAAGTTGCTTTATCCGCATTATATCAAGCGGAAAAAGCATTTCAGCTAGAATGGAATGGGTACACAGTTGATTTGAACAATGTGGGTTTTGCTGTGGAAGGCACGGGTTTAAGATACGTGACAGGATTCCAAACAGCTCAAACGTGCAATGCAACAGCCCCTGGTATGCCAACAGAAACAACAACTAGAACGCAGTCCATTTCAACAGGAGTTTATACAGCGGGTGTTGCTGGATGGAATGCAACAGTGGGTACTGATGGAACACCCATTGCGGCTGGTGTTTTTGTTACTGCATCGGCTGATTGCACAACAACATCATTTTTGGCAATGGCATTGGGTGATCCAAGAAATACTCCTGCGGCTTTAACAACAGGTTCTGATACATGGCGGATGTCTCAGGCCAAGGTTTTAACGAATACAGTGACATTGTACTAAAATGAATCTCCTCAGTTTGATGGATATAAAAAGGCAGGAATTTTTTCCTGCCTTTTTTATTTTTTATCACGTTTAATAGTCGTATGAGAATCGCATGGCATTCGAATTCATTTTACTTTCTAGGTCTTATTTCGGTGGTGAGCTTTGCCATAAGCCATTTCTTAAGTGAGCCAAAGCCATTGGCGCGTTCAGATTATTTGGCTCCACCCAAAGTGATTGAAAAGCTTTCTTCGGGATTAAAAGTCGCCTCATCTGATTCTTTTTGGTTGCGCGCTATTCAAGATTTTGATTTTTGTAGTGCTCCTATTAACGATCGCGAGTGCCAGGGGAAGTCGTGGTTATTTCATGTTTTGGATTTAGCAACAGATTTGGATCCTCGATTTTACTATGCGTTTTATGCTGGTGGATTAGATCTGACTGTCGTGATTTCTGATTATGAAGGGGCCTCTAAAATTTTTGACAAAGGTGTTCCCTTGTATCCTAAAAAATGGGGATTTCTGTATGCGGCTGGATACCATGCTTATTTTGAAGAGAAAAATAAGGTCAAAGCCGCCAATTTATTTTTTCAAGCAGCAGAAAATGGAGCGCCGGAATGGTTAAAGGTAACCGCTGGCCGTCTTGCTAAAGAAGGCGGCGATACGGAAACATCCGAGCGCATATTACAGCAATTGATTCAGACCAGTGATGATCCGAAGCTGGTGGAACGCTTAAAGAAAAAGCTAAGTGATTTAAAATCAACGAACGAATAGATCACCACTTGACCTTTTTTCAAAATCGCTCATATTTAGGCGCATGTCTGCAAAACGTGATTTTTATGAAATTTTAGGTGTGGGTAAATCAGCCGATAACGATGAGCTTAAGAAAGCTTATCGAAAATTAGCAATGCAATTTCATCCAGATCGAAATCCTGGAGATAAGGCTTCCGAAGATAAATTCAAAGAAGCCGCAGAAGCGTATGATATTTTAAGCAATCCTGAAAAACGCGCTCAGTATGATCGTTTTGGTCACCAGGCTTTTGGTGGTGGCGGCGGTGGATTTGGCGGTGGCGGTTTTCAGGATATGAATGATATTTTCTCTCAGTTCGGGGATGTTTTCGGAGATATTTTTGGTGCGGCTGGAGGCTTCGGTGGCGGACGCCAATCGGCACGACAAAGAAATGCTCCTCGGCGTGGAAATGATTTGCGCTATATTACTGAAATTGAGCTGGTCGATGTTTTAAAAGGCAAAGAACAACAGATTGAATTTGAAACCAATACGAATTGCACATCCTGCAATGGCTCGGGTGCTGAAAAAGGTTCATCTCCCGTGACTTGCAAGACCTGCGCGGGATCTGGTCAAGTTGTCCGACAGCAAGGTTTTTTCACGATGGCCACCACCTGTTCCAAGTGCGGTGGAACTGGTGAAACAATCGAAACTCCTTGCAAGCCCTGCAAGGGGCAAGGCCGAGTTAAATCGGCGCGAAAAATCAAGGTCACAATTCCTGCCGGAGTTGATAACGGCACTCGTTTGCGAATTTCTAACGAGGGTGAGGGCGGCTACAAGGGCGGTCCGAACGGAGATTTGTTTGTTGAGGTGCGTGTGAAAGATCACGAGGTCTTCACTCGTGAAGAGGACCATTTATTTGCTGATTTAGATGTGCCTTATGTGCAGTTTTTATTAGGCGGAGAAGTCACCTCGGAGGCCTTAGATGGCGATGTTGAGATCACTATACCGCGGGGTACAAAACCCGGCGAGCGAATCAAAATTGCGGGACGAGGAATTCCATCCCTTCGTGGATCTCGGCGTGGTGATTTGTACTACACGTTGAATGTTGAGTTTCCTGAAAAATTGACAGAAGACGAGGATAAACTGCTGAGACAAATTGCAGAAATAAATCAGGTCAAGGTCTTAGCTGAAAAAAAAGGCCTTTTCGGTCGTAAAAAGTAAGTCCTTTTCAAAAAACATCATCAGTTTGTGATATTTAGCAGGTCTGGGCCTTGACGGTTTACCATTAGACCCCAGTTTTAAGTTGTTATATGAACATCAAAATTTAAAGCTTTAAAAGCTTAATGACAGAAATAAATGAGGAGTCTCAGTATGGGAAAAATTATCGGTATCGACTTAGGAACTACAAATTCATGTGTATCAATCATGGAGGGTGGCGAACCTAAAGTTCTTGTTAATGAAGAGGGTGCGCGTACAACTCCTTCGGTTGTGGCTTACACCAAAGACGGCGAACGTCTTGTGGGGCAAATTGCCAAACGCCAGGCGGTGACCAATCCAGAAAATACCATTTACTCATCAAAGCGTTTTATCGGACGTAAGTTCGAAGAAGTGCAAGAAGAAATTAAACTTGTGCCTTATACGGTGGTATCTAAAAACGGTGGAACGGACTGTGGTTTCAAGGTGGGCGGAGACAAAGTGATGTCACCAGAAGAAATCGGTGCGGGTGTTTTATCAAAACTCAAAAAAGTGGCTGAAGATTATTTGGGTGCCGAAGTGACTGATGCTGTGATTACAGTGCCAGCTTATTTCAACGATGCTCAACGACAAGCAACTAAAGATGCAGGCCGTATCGCCGGGTTGAATGTCCGACGTATTATCAATGAACCAACAGCTGCAGCTTTGGCTTATGGGTTGGATAAAAAGAAAGACCAAAAAATTGTTATTTATGATTTCGGTGGTGGTACATTTGACGTGTCTATCCTTGAAGTGGGCGAAGGCGTTGTTGAAGTGAAATCAACAAATGGTGACACGCACTTGGGTGGTGATAACTTTGATACTATCATCTTGGAGTGGTTGATTGCAGAATTTAAAAAAGACCAAGGAATTGATTTAAAGAACGATAAGATGGCTTTACAGCGTCTTAAAGAGGCTGCTGAGAAAGCGAAGATTGAATTATCTTCGGCGCAAGAGTCAGATATCAATCTTCCGTTTATTACTGCAGATCAATCTGGTCCAAAACATTTGCAGATTAAATTATCTCGATCAAAATTTGATCAGATGACAGAGTCTTTGGTTAAGCGCTCTATTGAACCTTGTAAAAAAGCTTTGGCTGATTCGGGTTATAAACTGACTGATATTGATGAAATCGTATTAGTGGGTGGTTCGACTCGTATTCCGGCGATTCAAAAAGCCGTTAAAGATTACTTTGGTAAAGAGCCAAATCGTACGGTCAACCCCGATGAAGTTGTTGCTATTGGAGCGGCAGTTCAGGGTGGAGTTTTAGCTGGTGATGTGAAAGATATTTTATTGTTGGATGTGACGCCGCTATCTTTGGGTATTGAAACATTGGGTGGCGTGATGACAACTTTGATCGAGCGGAACACAACAATTCCATCAAAGAAAACTCAGGTGTTTTCAACTGCGGCAGATAATCAACCGGGTGTGGATATTCATGTTCTTCAAGGCGAACGTAAAATGGCAGCAGACAACAAGTCATTGGGACGCTTTGAATTGTCTGGAATTCCTGCAGCACCGCGTGGTGTGCCACAGATTGAGGTGATCTTTGATATGGATGCCAACGGAATCTTGAATGTTTCTGCAAAAGACACAGCGTCTGGAAAAACACAGAATATCAAGATCACGGCTCAATCAGGTCTTTCAGAAGAAGAGATTAAAAAATTAGTAAAAGACGCCGAACTGCAAGCCGAAGCCGATAAAATTAAAGTGGAAGCGATTCAGAACCGCAACAACTTAGACAATTTGGTTTACCAAACAGAAAAACTTTTAACAGAATCAGGGTCTAAGATTGCAGCGACAGAAGTGGATTCTGCAAAAGCTGCAATTGCTGACGCTAAAAAAGTTTTAGAAAATAAAGAGGCGACAACAGCAGAACTCAAAGCCGAATTTGACAAGCTTCAAGCCATTTCTCACAAAGTGACTGAAGAGCTTTACAAAGCTGGAGCGCAACCAGGTGCAGATGCTGCAGCTGGAGCCGAGTCTACTGATGGTGCCACAGGCGAAAATGGATCCGGCAAAAAAGGTGACGACGTCATCGACGCCGACTTCAAAGACGTCAACTAAAAGGTACCAGCTCACTTTTTAGGATGCGACGAGTCGTTTCGGTGAAGGCTGAATGGTATTGGGGAGATGTCTGTGATTGCTTTCGGAAAAATAGCGGTTTTCTTTTTTATATTGGCGACTGAAGCTGTAATGGCTTCAGTCGTATCTGCTCAAACTCAATGTTTTGTTGCCAATGACGATGATTATTTGATCAGTAGTATTTCGCTATCTCAGTCAGAGCTGACTCAACGCTGGATCGCATTTGAAGATGAAAAGTGTGAGAATCCCTATTTAGAAATCACGAGAAATTACAGAATTAAAAATTCAAAAGATAAAAATTTTGATTTAGAGACCACTGAAGTCACCTACACAGCAAGAACAGCCGAGGCGGCTACTTCATTGAAACAGGTGCGCTACTGTGGTTCTACCTTATGGAAAAAAGATTTGCCTATCAGTGTTGTTGGACGCGACTGTGACGGGTATCAGCAGCCTAAAATCAATCAAATGTTTTTTCAAATTTTGGATAAGTCGGAAACTCGCATTTTGGTGGGTGAACTGACAAAAGAACATGACGGAACCACAGCCATTAAGCGTCCCAAGAATTTTGATAATTTGATATTTATTATTCCCTCAAGCAGCGATCAGTAAAACAGTTCCTCAGTGCGGCGATGCTTCAATTCCTTGCAAAAAATGAATTAGCGGGTACGCTTTATTTATGGAAGCAAATTGGGATCAAATTGCAAAAAGAATTTCTTGGTACAAGCCCTGGGCGAAAACAAGTGACTGTCATTTTACTAAGCCAATCAGTATCAAATGGTTTATAGATGCCGAATTAAATGCTAGCTATAACTGCATAGATCGGCATTTGCCCCAGCGTGCAAAGCAAGTGGCTTTTATTTGGGAACCTGATAGCCCAGATGAAGAGTCTTTGAAAATTTCCTATCAAGATTTGCATGATTCTGTTTGCCGGATGGCCAATATTTTGAAAGCCCATGGAGTTCAAAAAGGTGACCGAGTCACGATCTATATGCCGATGATACCCGAGGCTGCTTATGCGATGCTGGCTTGCGCTCGAATTGGAGCTGTGCATTCGGTAATTTTTGCGGGATTTTCTGCTGAGTCCATTGCAAATCGTATTTTAGATTGTGAATCCAATTTTGTGATCACTGCTGATGAAGGATTTCGCGGTGGGAAAAAAGTTCCACTTAAAAACACCATGGATGAGGCCATCGAAAAATTAGGAAATAAGAATACCATTCGCAGTGTTCTGGTTGTGAAGCGAACGGGTGGAATCACAACATGGAATAAAGACACTGATCATTGGTATCACGATGAGCTTTGTAAAGTGGACGCCATTTGTGAACCCGAAAGAATGAACTCTGAGGATCCTTTGTTCATGTTGTACACGTCAGGTTCTACCGGAAAACCAAAAGGAGTTCTGCATACAACGGGCGGCTACTTAGTTTATGCCAGTTATACTCATGAATTGGTTTTTGATTACAAGCCAGGTGATGTGTATTGGTGCACAGCGGATATTGGTTGGATCACTGGTCATAGCTATAGCGTTTATGGTCCGTTGGCTAACGGGGCAACAAGTATTTTATTTGAAGGCATACCAAGCTATCCGAATTTTTCACGTTTTTGGGATGTGATCGATAAATACAAAGTTAATATTTTTTACACAGCACCAACGGCCATTCGTGCGTTGATGAAAGAGGGCGATGAACCTGTCACAAGGACGTCGCGAAAATCGTTACGTGTTCTGGGAACTGTGGGCGAGCCCATCAATCCAGATGTTTGGAATTGGTATCACCGTGTTGTGGGTGATAGTCGGTGTCCGGTGGTGGACACTTGGTGGCAAACAGAGACCGGCGGAATTTTAATTTCAGCAACTGCAAAATCAGATGTGCTAAAACCGGGATCGGCCAGCGAGCCCTTGCCGGGGATCTTTCCAGAAGTTTTATCTAGCGATGGGAAAGTCCTTGAAGGTGAATGTGAAGGTGTACTTGTTTTGAAGTCCTCTTGGCCCGGACAAATGCGCACAGTTTACAATGATCATGCGCGTTTTGAAGAAACCTATTTTTCAGCCTATCCAGGATATTACTTTACTGGAGATGGCTGTCGTCGAGACGAAGATGGATTTTACTGGATCACCGGACGTGTCGATGATGTGATTAATGTGTCAGGTCATCGCTTAGGGACTGCAGAAGTAGAATCAGCATTGGTTGCGCATCATCATGTGGCCGAAGCCGCCGTGGTGGGGTTTCCGCATGACATCAAGGGGCAAGGAATTTATGCCTATGTGACTTTGAAATCAGGGTTTGAAGGCACAGATGCACTTAAAAAAGAATTGATTGCTCATGTTCGAAAAATGATCGGTCCAATTGCAACACCGGACGCCATCCAGTGGGCCCCAGGATTGCCCAAAACACGCTCTGGAAAGATCATGCGGCGAATTTTACGCAAAGTGGCTGAGGGAGATTTCCAAAACTTGGGCGATATCTCAACGCTGGCCGATCCTGGGGTGGTAAAAGATCTTGTCCAGAATAGAAATCAGAATTAGGATCAAAAAATGGAAATGAAATCGCAAAAAATCGAAATATTAGTTGCTATCAGTTTAATTGGATTCATCGTCTTGTCGCGATTAACGGCGCACTTCTGGAACTTTACAGTTGTTGGGGGAGTGGCTTTATTTGCAGGAGCCTATTTCTCGCGAAAGTATTTTGCTGTGGCGACAGTATTTGCAGGTCTTTTAATTTCTGATTTCGTCATTGGATTTTATGATCAGATGTTTGAAGTCTATTTTGCATATGCCATCGTTTCTGCAGTTGGTTTTTTTCTGACTGTGAAATCACCTCGTACAAAAACCTTTGGCGCGACTCTGTTGGGCGCATGTCTATTTTTTCTCATCACAAATTTTGCTGTTTGGATGAATGGAGTTCTTTATCCACTGACGTTTGATGGATTGATCCAATCCTATACTATGGCTATACCATTTTTTAGAAATCAGTTGATTTCAGATATTATTTTTACAGTGGCATTATTTGAGGTGGCAAAAGCCATTAAATTACCAAGTGCCGCGCCCGAAGCAGTCCGTATCAAATTTTGATCGTCGTAAATCATAGGCGCAATAATTATTAAGCGAATCATTTTTTAGCCCCTCGCACATGCTATCAAGAGATGAAAAAGCTTGATCTCCCGTTGTGCATCCATTGACTGTAAAGTTATAAGAATAATCTTGAACATCTTTTTTTGTGACAATTCCATCTTGCAAATCCACATTGCATCCCGAGGCAAATAAAAGAGCTATTATCAATAGAAACGAATAAGACTTCATACGATTAATTTAGCACAAAAATGGTCACACGGGTTGTAAATTTTCGTGCGCTCAAAATGGGTACTGTCAACTCTCTGGTCAGTAGAATGTACATCAAAAACAGAATTGTTGCGAAAAGGGTGCTTAAAATTTTAATTCCTAAAGTGCTTGTGGTATGAACAAGTCACACAAAGGAGAACTTATGAACGCAACAAATATTATTTTAAGTACGTTTTTAGTTGTTTTAGTTATTTCAAATATCATCATGGCGTAGTACCTGTCGGGTACTACTTCTTTTTTTTCTTCAATTCTGCATTCATGGATTTGACTTTGAGTTTTTGTTTTTTTTGATGGGACTCAATTTTTTTAGATAAATTAATATTCTTTAAACCCAGAATGCGCACAGCTAATAATCCAGCATTGTAGGCATTGTCGACGGCGACAGTCGCTACGGGAACACCCTTAGGCATTTGAGCGATCGACAAAAGAGCATCAATTCCCTTAAGCCCGCCAACCGTCACGGGAACTCCAATAACAGGCAATGGTGTCAAGCACGCAACCATTCCTGGTAAGTGAGCCGCACCACCAGCGCCAGCAATAATCACTTCAATTCCTTGCAAATGAGCTTTTTTTGAAAAATCAAACATCTCTTCGGGAGTGCGATGTGCCGAAACTATTTTCGTAATAAAAGAAATCTTAAACTCGGTCAGAGCGTCTTCAGCGGCTTGCATCACTTTCAAATCCGTTTTGCTTCCCATGATAATGGCAACGAGTGGTTTTTTAGATAGGCTCATAGCAGAATCCCCTTACGTTCCAGAAGTGCTTTTTTTAAAAGTGCTTTCTTATTTTTACCGATGTAATTGATATGTCCCATTTTTCGTTTTGGACGATTCTCAGTTTTATCATACCAATGCATTGAGCCCGTCGGCATTTTAGCAAGCGTGGGTTGACGCGTGCTCGTGCCCAATAAATTCACCATGATAAAAACAGGTTGTTTCAGTTGTGGCTTTGGAAGTGGAAGCCCCAGTACGCAACGCAAATGCAATTCGAATTGATCCACATTCAGGGCATCTTGAGAGTAATGTCCGGTGTTGTGAACTCGAGGAGCAATCTCGTTGATCAGTAATTTCCCATCAACCTCGAACAATTCAAAAGCGATGACTCCAACATAATTAATCTGAGTTAAAAAATTTGAAATTTTTTGAATAAGCTTTGATTCCTTTGGATGACGAGCAGGTCCAATGACGTAATCACATTGATTTTTCGTTTGAACAGATTGCACCATCGGCAAGTGAATCATCTGCCCTTTTGAATTGCGTGCAAATATCAAAGATCGTTCTGATTTAAAAGGCGTGAAACGTTCTGCGATAAACTGACTTTCCTGACCTTTAAAAGTATTTTTAAAAGCAACTAGCTCGGCCTTATTTTTTATAACAAAGGTTCCGTAGCCATCATAACCACCATAACGGCGCTTGCAAACCATTTTGGAATTAAAAGCCTTGAAGGCTAACTCTAAATCATCTCGTGAACTGACTTTGACGTAGTCTAAGGTGGGAAGATCGAAATCATAAATCCATTCTTTTTGTAAAAGCCTGTCTTGAATGTGTGCCAATACAGTTAGGTTGGGTTCTATTTTTTTTCGATTTTTATTTTTGGTGCAAGCCTTCAGCAAATCTGCAGAAATAAATTCACTTTCAAAAGTCACATAGTCCACATTGGCGATGAGTCTTGAAATATCTTGCGGAGATTTAAGACTGCCTTGGATCCACCGAGTGGCCACAGGACGGGCAGGATCATCCAGTTTTTCTGAAAGCACGACAGTCGATAAACCCATTTGGGTTGCTTTGAGAGCCAGCATCCGGGCCAATTGACCACCACCCAGGATACCAATAGATTTTGCATGTATAGGCATAGCGTATTGTTCCCTTTTATTATTAGAAAATAAAGGGTAAAAGGCTTGTTATATGCGTAACGTAACAGATTTGAATTTTCCTCTGACTTTGGCCCCTATGGTTGGGCTAAGTCATGTGGCTTTACGGCGCTTGATCCATGATTACCTGCCTAAGCAGGCAACAACCCACTGGCCGACAGAGATGCTCAATTCAAGACGAATTCCAGGTGAAAATCTAAAGTTCACGCCTGAAACCTTGCGCGACGAATTTGAATCCCATCTTGTCCCACAAATTTTAGGTAATGAAGAGAAGCCCATTGCAGAGTCCGTTCGGCGTTTAGTCAATGAGTGGGGGGCATCGGGTATTGATATCAATATGGGGTGTCCCGTACAAAAGGCATTGAAGCACAATTATGGAGTTTCCTTGATGGGTGATGTGCAGTATGCCGCGCGCGTCGTTGAGGTCACTAAGAAAAACTCAACAGTCCCTGTCTCTGTCAAGTTACGAGCTGTTGGCAGTTCTCATTCCGTGCCGGAATTAATACTTTTTGTGAATACTTTGGTAGAGGCGGGAGCCGATTGGATCACATTGCATCCCCGAACGGCTGAACAAAAGCGTCGCGGTCATGCGGACTGGACTCAGATCACAGAGCTTAAAAAGAATTGCAAAGTTCCTATTATCGGAAATGGCGACATTCAGGTTGTGGGTGATGTCTTGGATATGATGGATAAAACCGGTTGTGATAAAGTCATGGCTGGGCGTGCTTTAGCCGCCAGACCTTGGATGATGTGGCAGCTCGGAGAAAAGTTGGGGATGGAATCACCTGAAATGTTTCAGAATTTACATGCTCCCCAATCACCAGAAGCTGAAGGCGCTGAATACGGCCGCGCCTTGTTACGGTTTATTGATTATTGCGAGTATTATTTTATGCAACAAGCCGGTAGCAGCGAAAATTTAACCTTGCGAAAGGTTTCATTTTTTGTGCGGACCACACATGTTTGGTTAGAGTTTGGTCATGCGCTGATGTCAGCAGTCAGTGTTGCAAAAAATTTAACAGAATTGCGCGAAAATGTGCGGCGTTTTTTTGAGTCTGAACAGCGCATGATGCAAAAAACGGAACTTCGACAATAGATAGGGAGATTTATGAAAATGAATGGTTCAAAATTTGTAGTGGTTTTTCTGGGTGGTTGCGTGATTGCCGCAGTTATTGCCGTTATGATTCTGGCGCGAGCTTTCGAGTCTCGACCACAACTGAATATCCCAGATGTTTCCCTAAAAAGATACAATCCTAAAATTTATGATTTTAACGAAAAATTAAGAGGTCCTCTCGAGAGTCGAATTGATCTGGCGACAGTGCCGCAGAAAACAGAAGCGGAACAAAAATGCCAAGCCCACTTTTCTGAATTACTCAAAGGGGATTACAGTGCCAATATCGATCAATTGGTGGCAGCACTTCAGAAAGACAGCTGTTTTGAAAATGCTACTTTCACAACGGGAAGTTTCAATAAGAAGCGCGTGATTGAACTTTGTCTCAAGGATCTCAGTGCTCCGGATTGTCAACAAGCGGCTATTTTTTTTAGAGCCAAACTTTTGGATCACATCACATTGTTGACGCCACTTCATGATTTGACTGAGCAGCAATTGATAGTCAAATTTTTAGCACAGTTTGATGCTCAAAATTCAGATATGAATCGGAAAATAGATTCTGAAAAGATGAAGTTGATCGCAGAAGAAATGTTAAAAAGAAACCCCGCTGATCCACAATATCAAGATGCATTTCTGCAAAGTGAGATGATTCCATTTTTAAATGGCCTAGATCAAGTCACTGCTTCTGATTTTTCGCCTGAATTTGATCAACTGCTGAATGAGAAATTACAAGAGCGTCCTTATGACGAGAAATTACAAGAGTATTTATTTGTCCGACAAATGAGTCTGTCTCAAGATGAAAAGCGGGCCTTGATATTAAAAGTTCAAAATGAAAATCCGGACTCTTCGATTGCAGCCTATGGATTATCGTCGCTTTATTTTAAAAGCGGAGACTTAGAAAATGCACGAGTGATGTTGGATCGTGCCATCGTATTAAATCCTGATAGTACTCGGTACCGCGAAACTCGACGACGGCTCAATGCCGGAGAAACCTCCGATATTTATACCATCAGGCTTACTTGGGGAGTGAATCAGTAATTCGTGATGCATCCATTGCGATTTCAATTTCAATTCGACGATTTTGAAGTCGTCCTTTTTTAGTGGTGTTATCCGCGATGGGATAGTCTTCGCCGTAGCCAATTGTTTTGATTGTTGTTGAGGGAAAATTATTTTGAATTAAAATTTCTTTGACGGCAGAGGCTCGGCGCTCTGAGAGGATATCATTAATGGAGTCCGGCCCCGTCGCATCTGTGTAACCCCGAATCGTCAAAATATTTTCAGGATACTTTTTCATGATATCTGCTATTTTTTGAAGGTTGTCTTTGGCTTCGGATTTTAATTCGGTTTTGCCTGTGTCGAATAGAGTATCACCGTTGAGGGTGGTTATTAAACCCTTTTCAGTGCGTTTGGTATCAGCTATTTTATCTAATTCACGAGCTTGCTTGTCCATTCGATTTTCTATTGTACTGAGTCCATTACCTTTGAGTGTTTTGTTGTAATGACTGGAGCAGCTAATACCTAGAAATAATGCGGGAACGAGAATGAATGATAGGTATTTCATTTTTGATCCTTTTGTGAAAGGTTTTAGATCTCACAAAAGTTTAATCATTACTTGATGAAAAACCGAAACCTTTTAGATTGACTTAAGAAGCTTTAACATTAACAACACCCCAGGTTCCAATCAGGATGAGTCCTGTGCCAAAAATCATTTGAAATGTGATAATCTCACCTAAAAATAAATATCCCCAAAGCATACCAAATGGCGGCATCAGTAAAGTGACAGTTAATGCTTTGGTCGCCCCAACTTCGGCCATCAAAGGATAATAGATAATATAAGCGACTGCACTGCACAGAATAGCTAGACCAAAAAGGGCCAGCAAAACTCCCGTTGTCACATGATGTGGTGTTGGTTGAAAAAGACTCGGACCAAATAAAATAAAACTGGCGCCAATTTGGCTGCCGGCTGCGATCCCCAAAGCAGGGACTTCATGGGCTATTTTTTTGACGAAGTTTCCAGAAAATCCGTAACTGGCTGCTGCCGCCAAACACGCCAATACTGCAAAATAAAAAAAAGAATCATTCTGAACGGCTGCAATTTTCACCACCATGGAGACGCCGACAACACCCAGAATCAGGCCGCCAATCTGTTTTGGAGAGAATTGTTCTTTGAACATGATCCATGAAAAAAGTGCGCCAAAAAAAGGAGATGTGGAATTAAGGATCACCGAGTAAGAAGCTGGGATGTAAAGTCCTGCGAATGAGTACAAACAAAATGGCAATGCAGAATTAATAAACCCCACCATGACATATTTTCGCCAGTATTTTTTCCATTCCAGATCAAACTTTATAAATTTGAAATAGGCCATCATGACAAGGCTTGCGATTAAAACTCGAAAAAAAGTCATGACGATAGGCCCCAGGCTTGGGGCAACAATGCGAATAAATAAAAATGAAAAACCCCAAAGGGCCGCTAGAAAAACCAGCTTGAGTGTATTAACAGATGACATCGAGGTGGAGACTAACCCATGACCATGGCGTCTAGTTTTCCCTCGTCGGCCAAAGTTTTAAGATCTGTATATCCACCAACAAGAGTGTCGTTGATGAAAATCATAGGGACTGTTTTCCATCCTGTTTTTGTTTTCCAAGCATCGAGTTCGTCTTGATTGTCTGTCAGATCAATCACTTCGTAGCTGAAACCTTTATTGTCTAAAAGAGTTTTGGCGCGATCGCAGTAAGGGCATGGATTTTTTTTAATCATTTTGATTTTGGCAATTTGCTTCATTCGGATCTCCGGTGTTAAAAAATGAGACTATCAGTTTGTGAAATAGGACTCAAGGTGCCTTCGAAAATCGGTAGGCTTTTCGAGAATTTTTATTTCATCAAACATATCTTTGATGTGAGGTTGAACGAATGACAATTGTTTGAGCCAGCCTTTCGTGCGCGTCACGGCAAAGTGGTCATTAACATGCAGGCAGCTGGCTTGGTAAAAATTCAGTATCAAGTGGCCCGGAATTTTTTCATTCGGTTCAAGATTTGGGTTCAGAGCATTTTTGATTTTTGTGAATATAAAGGGGTCTCGAATAGCGCCGCGACCAATCATGTAATTGTTTGTTTGGGCAATAGAGTGGCATTTTTGAAAATCAGCAGTATTCCAGATCTCTCCGTTAGTGACGATTTCAATGGGTGTCACCGCTCTGATTTTTGGAATCCATTCCCAAAATGCAGGCGGTTTATAACCATCTGTTTTAGTTCGACAATGCACAGTTAGCCAAGAGGCTCCGGCAGCAGTAATGGCTTTGGCATTTTCTAAGCAGGCTTCGGGATGATCAAAACCCAAACGTATTTTGGCCGTGACGGGGATGTGCGGGGGAACTTTTGTGCGAACCGCCGAGACAATATTGAAAATGCGATCAGTTGATTTCAATAAACTGGCGCCGCCATCATGTCGATTGACCGTTTTAGCGGGACAGCCAAAATTCAAATCAATTCCAAGTGCGCCCAATTCGACAGCGCGTGCTGCATTTTCAGCAAGTGGTGCAACCTGACCGCCCAACAGCTGAATAAATACAGGAGTCCCTGCGCGTGTGCGTGATCCTGTTTTTAATTCGGGGCAATTTTTTTCAAAAACAGAATCAGGAAGCAACTGATCCGTCACGCGAAGAAATTCGGTGACGCAAAAATCGATGCCACCCAAGGAGGTCAGTAAGTCGCGCATCACCCAATCAGTGACACCCTCCATAGGTGCTAGAAAAAGTTGAGGTCTTTTGGCAGACAACTAAAGTCCTTTTTTCTTAAGGTAGAGGAAATCTTTTTCAGAAACGGGTTGAATCGACAAGCGTTGGCCTTTTCTGATCACCAACATATTGGAGCACTGCGGATCCTGTTTGATTTCTTCAAGAGAAATAAAGTTTTTAAATTTATGCTGAAAAGCGACTTGGACACAAAACCAAACAGGTTTTTCACGCGTAGCGCGTTTTTCAAAAGAAGCCGATTTTTTATTAAATTGCAATTGATCAGGTTCGGCATTGTGACTGACGACAGCTAAACCTGCAATCCCTGAAGGTTTAGCATTCGAATGATAGAATAAAATCTGATCACCGACGTGCATTTCATTCATCATATAGTTGCGTGCCAAGTAATTACGAACACCTTCCCACCATGTGGTTTTATCTTTTTTAAGGTGATCAATTCCAAACACATCGGGTTCGGATTTCATCAGCCAATATTTCGGAGTGTGATTCTGCTGAGTTTTCATACATGCGCATAATCGAAAAAGAGATGAGCAGAGTCAAGGGTTCATTGCGCGAATGAAGTCTGGCTGGTACTGTGCTTTCACTATGAAAAACAAAACTGTATTAATTACCGGAGCATCTGCGGGAATTGGTCAAGCTGTGGCTTTTGATTGCAGCAAGTTACAAGCTCATTTGATTTTGGTGGCCAGGCGAGTTGATCGGCTGAAATCCATTCAAAAAAAATGCCTTCAATTGGGGGCTCAATCTGTTCAAATTTTTAAACTGGATGTGCAAGATACAAAAGAGATTCAGAACTTTTGTAAGACGAATAAAAAAATATTAAAAACCGTGGATATTTTGATTAATAATGCAGGTCTGGCCAAGGGAACTGAGCGATTTCAAGATGCTCAACCCGATGATTGGGATCAAATGTTGGACACCAATGTCCGTGGCTTGCTGTATTTAACCCGTGGACTGATCGCACCTTTGATTAAAAACCAAGGTCATATCGTGAATATGGGGTCTGTTGCAGGGCGATTGGTTTATGAAGGTGGCAGCGTCTATTGTGCCAGTAAATTTGCTGTGCGCGCCATTTCGGATGGGCTTCGTATGGATCTAAAAGGGACCAATGTGCGCGTGACCAATATTGAGCCTGGAATGGTCAACACAGAATTTTCACTTGTTCGCTTAGGAAATCAGCAAAAAGCCAAGGCAGTCTACGATGACATGACGCCGCTATCTGCCGAAGATATTTCCGAGACCATTTTGTGGTGTTTACAACGTCCTTCACATGTTAATATTCAGGAACTTGTTATTTACCCAACGGATCAGGCATCGGTTGGACAAGTCGTCAGAAAAGGAAAATAAAAATGTCGCAAAATTTTCGCATTGAAAAAGACACTATGGGTGATGTTCAAGTTCCTCAATCAGCACTTTGGGGAGCCCAGACTCAGCGATCCATTCAAAATTTTAAAATTGGAGGAGACCGTTTTCCTCGTGAAATGATCCGGGCCCTTGGAATTTTAAAAAAATGTGCGGCACTGACAAATGCGCAACTAGGATTATTAGATTCTAAAAAAACTGAATTGATTGTGCGCGCAGCAGACGAAGTGATCAGTGGTGATTTAGATGCTCATTTTCCATTGGTTGTTTGGCAAACGGGTTCGGGCACGCAATCCAACATGAATACAAATGAAGTCATTGCAAATCGAGCGATGACAATGATGAATTTAACATTACCGTCAAAAGAAATTCACCCCAATGATGATGTAAATAAAGGGCAAAGTTCAAACGACACATTTCCAACTGCAATGCATATTGCTGTCGCAGATCAGATTTATAATCGTCTGATTCCCATGCTTGAGAAATTGCAGACCTCTTTAGATAAAAAAACAAAAGAATTTGATAAAATCGTAAAAATTGGTCGCACTCATTTGATGGATGCGACACCTTTGACACTGGGGCAAGAGTTTTCAGGTTATACGACGCAATTGAAAAATTCTATTCAGCGAGTTAAAAATACGCTTCCGCATTTGCATGAACTGGCGTTGGGCGGAACGGCTGTTGGGACAGGATTAAACACACATATTGAATTTCCAGTTAAAGCAGCGGCCGCGATCGCTAAAGAAACAAAAATACCATTTGTAACGTCACCGAATAAATTTGAAGCATTGGCCACTCATGATGCTTTGGTGGAAGTTCACGGAGCTTTAAAAACAGTGGCTGTGTCTCTGATGAAGATAGCGAATGATATTCGTCTATTGGGAAGTGGCCCGCGCTGTGGATTTGCGGAATTGAATTTACCAGAAAATGAACCTGGATCATCGATTATGCCAGGAAAAGTCAACCCGACTCAAAGTGAAGCTATGACTATGGTTTGCGCGCAAGTCATGGGTAACGATGTGGCCGTCAATGTGGGTGGTTGTATGGGACATTTTGAATTGAATGTTTTTAAACCTGTGATTGTATTTAATTGTCTAAATTCCATTCGACTGCTGGCAGATGCGTGTGAAAGTTTTTGTGATCATTGTGTGGATGGAATCACAGCCAATACAGTTCAAATAAAAAAACATTTAGATAATTCATTGATGCTGGTGACGGCGTTGAATCCTCATATCGGCTACGATAATGCGGCAAAGATTGCTAAAACGGCTCATAAGAATGGAACAACTTTAAAGGAAGAGGCTGTTAATTTGGGATTACTGACAGCTGAAAAATTTGATCAGGTGGTGCGTCCAGAAACAATGACGTCACCGTTGGGAAAATAATTTTGACAGGGAATCCTTTCTCATCACGAGCAGATTGGTTAAATTCCGGGGATATTCGTCCTTATGTTTTCGTTCGTCCTGAAAACATGATTGCAAATCCGGGAACTCGACACAATATTGATTGGTTTAAGCATGAACCTATTTATAAAAACCCACTTAATATTGAAGAGTTGCCATTTGCTGAAGCGATCTATCAAATAGAGTGGAAAAGTTTTGGTCATCAAGATTTAGCTATTCCGCGTTGGGTTTTTTATGACTGTGCCGCAATGCCTGGTTTTATCGCCGGTTATGCTGGCCGCACGAAGATAATACCTAAAAAAATCCTAAATTTGTTAAATTACTCAGAAGAGAATGAATGGTGCCCTTTGTCATTATTTATCATCATTCCAACAATGCATAAGGGCGAATGGGTTGCTTATGATTTGTGTTCCGTGAACTCCTTGTTACCCAAAGAAGAGCAATTTTATGGTCTGGGTTTCTTATCGAAAGCCTTTGCTTTGTGGTATGCTAATGTTGGTCAGTGTTCGGGAATGACCCAATGGGGAAGTCCGTCGCTGAAGTTGCATTCGCACTATGGTCCCATTGAAATGATTGGAGCATATGCTCCGCTTCATACCCATGCGAAAACCATGACGTACCGATGCGAAGTGACTGTAAATAACTGGGAAAAGTTTTTCTCTAAGGAACCTGATTTGGCATTTTTAGAACGGTACGGAAAAACGGATTATATGATTGAACCCAACAACGTGGAATCTATGATTCGTATGCAAGAGCGCATTCAAAATAATGAAGGTCCGTTTTTTTTAAATGCCGGTGACATTGCTCACAAAGGTCTGCGTGACCCACTTCACATCTATAAATTAAAACAAGGATAAGTTAAAAAATGGCACAGATAACATTACCACCCGTGGCGAAATCTTTTTTTACAGCATGCAAGAAATGTGGAGCGGACCGATATCATACTGTCCTCACGCACACATCTTCGACGTCGGCTAAAATTCAATGTGAAGTTTGTAAAAGTAATAAAACATATACCTTACCAAAGGCGGGCTCGATGGCTAAAAAAGCAGTTCCAGGAACAAAAACGAAAACAGGGCGAGTTCGCAAAACAAGTCACGCGGATGATTTTCAAGCATTGCAAACAAATCGCGGCACTGAAAAAGGAATTCCATTTAGCATTAAAACTAAATTTGAAGTGAATCAAAAAATTGATCACCCGACATTTGGATCGGGTTACGTGAAAACAGCTCAATTAGATCGTATCGATGTGATGTTCGAAGGCGAAGTTAAAACCTTGATGCACAATAAAGTTTAATTCTGATAAATAAGTTTCGGTGAACTCATGAGCAAATGGCTAACAGGCTTAAATTTTGAACAAGGTGAAGCTGTTAACCACAACCATGGGCCATTGTTGATTCTGGCGGGTGCGGGTTCGGGCAAAACCACAGTTTTGGTTTCTCGCACAGGACGGCTGATCGATGAGAAAGTGGCCTATGCCGGACAAATCTGTGTTCTAACATTCACGAATAAGGCCGCTCGCGAATTGAAGCATCGTGTGCAAGACAAGGTGGGGCCTTTAGCAAAAGGCCTGTGGGCGGGTACATTTCACTCGTTTGGTTTACAACTGCTTCGAAAAAATTATCAGTACTTGGGGTTGTCGCCTCATTTTGGTGTGTTGGATCAATCGGATTCGCAGTCCATTATCAAAGAGCTCGTTAAAGAAGTTAAAAATGCGACCAAAGAAAAATTCGATGCGGATAAGCTTCTTAATTTAATCAATATTTTGCGTGCCGGGAAAAAAATCCCACCAGGTTATTTGGATGAGTATCATGAATTGGCTGAAGTGCTGATGCCAAAATATGAAAAACGCTTGATCTTGTTGGGTGTCACCGATTTTGAAGGTCTTTTGCTTGAGCCCATCAAATTATTTAAAAAGTATCCGGATGTATTACAAAAAACACAAAGTCAGTTCACACAAATTATGGTGGATGAATTTCAAGACACCAACTCTGAACAAATGAAATTGATCGAGTACCTATCCAGTGAACATCAAAACTTAACAGTTGTCGGAGATGATGATCAGTCTATTTATGGCTGGCGGGGCGCTCAGATTCAGAATATTTTAAATTTCCCTCATGACCATAAGAATTGCAAAGTGGTTAAGCTCGAGAAGAATTACCGCTCGGTGACCAGTATTTTAGATCTTGGAAATGAAGTGATCTCTAAAAATCAAAAACGTCATGGTAAAGTGTTGCAATCAACAAAAGAGGCTGTGAGCAATGAAAAACCAGAAGTTTTTGTTTTGGAAAATGAGGATGAAGAGGCTGATTTTGTTCTACGTGAAATTCAAAATTTAAAATCACAGAATTATAAATTCTCAGATATCGCCATTCTGTACCGTTCGAATACTCAAGGCGCATTTATTGAAAGTTCGCTTCGTAGAGCTCATATTCCTTATGAAATTTCCGGTGGAACATCCATCTTTGAGCGCAAAGAAGCCAAAGACTGTTTAGCCTATGTGAAGCAATCATTATTACCCGATGAGGTCAGTCTTCGTCGCATTATTAATATGCCTCCTCGAGGAATTGGTGAAACCACCATCGAATCACTTTCAGCTTATGCACAGTCAAAAAAAATGGATTTGCAAACAGCATGTAAAAATTGGCGTGAAGCCGATGTGGGCGAAAAGGCCGGAGAAACATTAGATCAATTTTTTCAATGGCTTTGGGTTTTTCCACAACGAATCTTGGATGACACCAGTTTGGGAGCTACCGTTTCTGAACGTTTTCAAAATTTGATGCGTGAGATTGGCTACCGAGATTATCTTTCAAAGTCCGCCAACGACGGGGTTATCTTTGATAAAAAATGGCAAGTGGTTGAAATCGTGAGTCGAATTCTGGAATCTTTTTTGACAAAACGTGAATACACAATTGCAGCCATCAAAGAATTTATCGATGCCATGTTGCTTCGAGATGACGTGGGAGATGATGCCCGTAAGGACCAGGTGCAGTTGATGACATTTCATGCGAGCAAAGGTCTGGAGTTTCCAGCTGTGATGTTGGTTGGAGTTGAAGAAGATCTGATTCCACATAAGCGTTTGGGTTCTGATATCGATGAAGAGCGAAGGTTATTTTATGTGGGCATCACCAGAGCCCAAAAAAAATTGGTCCTGACATACTGTCGTCAGCGAAAAAAAATGGGAGTCATAAAACCAGTTTTTGCCTCGCGATTTTTAAGTGAGACTTCAAAATCACTGTATTCGTTTTATGAAATGGGAGCTAGACCGGTGTCGGGTCAAGCCAGGGACAGTCTAGTCAGTGATTTTTTAAGTAAATTAGGCAATACTCAGAAGAACACCTAATTGAAAAAATAGAATCGGGGTCTTTGAATGTATTCACTGATAAAAAAACAAGCCAATGATGTTGTGCTGACCGAGGGAACGTTAGAACCTTATATCTATATTATAAAAAGTGGGACATTGAACGCGATCAAAAGTCATGGTCGACAAACTCAAGTTATCGCTCAGTTAAATCCAGGTGATTTTGTGGGTGAAATGGCTCATTTGGGATCTGTCAAAGCGCATTCGGCATCGATTGTTGCTGCCGTTGATTCGGAATTGATTCAAATTGATGCGGATAAAATATTTGATGTCTTGGCTCAAAATCCTATTTGGTTAAAAGCTCTGTTAAAGAATCTAGTCAAAAAAATTGAAGTGGCTAATAATAAACAGCATCCCAAATTTAATTAACTGAAATATGTATCTAAATTGATTTTATTTTCAAACTTGAAGTCTTGATCTTGAAGTTTAAATTGAAGGCATTCGGCATGAAGCCACATCCTTGAAATTTTGTAGCGATCAGCAATCATATCATTGTACTTTTTGTCGTTGTAGCGACCATCACCGACGATGGGATGTTTTGCCAGAGCAGAGTGCTTCCGAATTTGGTGCTGCCGGCCAGTCAAAATTGTGATCGCAGCTTCAGTAAAAAATTTATTGCTGCGAATAACTTGAACATGACTTTCGCAAGGCAGGCGTTCAGCGGTTTTTCCCTGAGGATTGTCACGGCCTTCGGCTTTGTCGGTCAGTGGCCATGCCCATTGATTGGATTCGGATTCGCGCCATTGATTTCGCAGCAAAGCTCGGTATGTTTTTGTTCCTTGCTGGAGGGCTTCTGACAGCGTCTCGTGCAAAAGGGCTGTTTTAGCGACAATCATTAATCCGGAAGTTTCTCGGTCCAGGCGACTGACAAAATGAGGCGGGCGCTTTTGACTTTGCAGAAAATCAAGCAAAGAGGGCTTTTCATTATGAACACTGACCCCAGGGGGCTTATTAAGGACAATAAAAAAATCATTTTCCTGTAGGATTTGAATCATGGTACACTGATCTTATAGAGGTAATTATGATCAATGTCGAATTAAATGAACAAGATGAGCAGGACGAATCCACTGAACCCAAAGTTGAGCCTTCTGAAGAAAAAGTAAAAGTAAAAATCGATTTTCCATTTAGCGACGTTGTTCGTGCTCAGATTCCCAAAGTTTTTGAAACAGCAGAAAACGTGGCCACCGAAGTGAAGCATCATTGGAAAAATGAAGGTGACTTTTCTAATCTAGGATTGCCACATCCTGTCGCAGATTTAATGGCTACAACAGCCTTGCAAAAAGCAAAGCAGGTTGAAAAAAAGCTCGAAGAAAAAGGTGTCATCAGTTTGGCTAAAATGGGATTCGAAGTTGCCAAATCAAAAATCGATGATCTGAAAAAGAAGATTTAAGAATCATGAATCGGGAAAATCGTATCTTAGAGCGAATGAAAACTTTAAATCCAACATATTTGGAATTAAAAAATGATTCACAAAAGCATGCGGGCCACGTTGAGCATTTAGGCAGCGCTGGCTTCACGGGTGAAACCCATTATAAGTTGGTGATCGAAAGTCCGGTTTTTTTGGGAACCTCTCGTATTGATCGTCAACGCATGGTGATGGATTTACTCAAAGACGAGTTCGCCAATGGTTTGCATGCTTTAGAAATAAAAACCCGGGTTCCTGGAGAAAAACAGTAGTAGACTCTGCATAATATTTTAAAAATGATCGAGCTTGTCTTTGAGCTGATTGATGATTGATTTAATTTTAACCAATTGCTCTTCTTCTTGACTGAGTGCAGGTTGTGATTTCTCGAGCTCTTCCCACGTATTTAGGGCCTTTTCCAAGTCATTTTGAATAAAACTCCAGCGTTTCGGAAGATTCGTTGCTGGATTCTGGCCACCAGGGTTTGAGGTCTTGGTGTCTTTGTTTCTGCTGCTGTTCGTGTTGCTCATCAATGAGTGTAATGCTACTGTCCATCATTCTTAGATTCAACCTAATTGATTAAATAAAAGAGGTTTTTTTATGTCTCAAGATATTATCTATACAATGAAGGGTGTTTCCAAAGTTTACCCTCCGAACAGATATGTTCTAAAGAATATTTATCTGTCTTACTTTTATGGAGCTAAAATTGGCGTGTTGGGATTGAATGGTTCCGGCAAATCATCTCTGCTTAGAATTATGGCGGGAGTCGACAACGAGTTTATTGGTGAAGCCTTTCCTGCAAAAAAAATGAAGGTTGGTTACTTAGAACAAGAACCAAAACTCGACGAAACAATGACTGTTAAAGAAAATATATTCTCAGGGATGGGTGAGCTGCCTCAATTGATGAAGGATTACAACGCCATCAATGAAAAATTTGCGGACCCTGATTTGGATCCAGACGAAATGAATAAATTGATTGAAAAGCAAGGAGAGCTTCAAGAAAAAATTGAAGCGCTTGATGGATGGGAAGTCGATCAAAAAATTGAAATGGCCATGGAAGCACTTCGTTGTCCCGAAGGGGATATGTTGGTTGGTCCGTTATCAGGCGGAGAAAAACGCCGGGTCGCTTTAACAAAATTAATCATGAGTAATCCAGATATTTTATTGCTGGATGAACCAACGAATCATTTGGACGCGGAATCTGTCGGATGGCTCGAGCAGTATTTGGCTAAATTTCCTGGAACTGTTATTGCGGTCACGCATGATCGCTATTTTTTAGATAATGTAGCGGGATGGATTTTAGAACTTGATCGCGGTGAAGGCATTCCTTGGAAAGGGAACTATTCATCTTGGCTCGAGCAAAAAGATAAACGTTTGGCTCAAGAGCAAAAATCGGATAGTAAAAAAGCAAAGACCTTAGAGCGCGAATTGGATTGGATCCGTCAGGGTGCAAAAGGCCGTCAATCCAAAGGAAAAGCCCGCTTGGCCGCTTACGAGAATTTATTGAAAGAACCCTCAGCCGATAAATTACAAGAGATGTCGATTTACATTCCGCCAGGACCTCGATTGGGAAATATTGTCATCGAAGCTCAGGGTGTTACAAAGGGTTATGGAAAGAAAATTCTTTTAGACAACGTGGATTTCACAATCCCACGTGGCGCAATTGTTGGGGTTATTGGACCGAATGGTGCGGGTAAGTCAACATTGTTTAAAATGATCACCGGTAAAGAAAAACCTGACAGCGGTACTTTCAAAGTCGGCGAGACCGTGAAAATTGCATATGTGGATCAATCGCGCGAAACTTTAGATCCCAATAAAACAATTTTTGAAGAGCTATCTGGTGGCCAAGATGTGATTGCGTTGGGTGGACGAGAAATCAACGCTCGTCAGTATGTCAGCTGGTTTAATTTTTCAGGCAGTGATCAACAGAAAAAAGTTGGAACCTTGTCCGGTGGAGAGCGAAACCGAGTTAACTTGGCAAAGATCTTAAAAGAGGGCGCCAATCTGTTATTACTGGATGAGCCGACAAATGATTTGGATGTGAACACCATGCGAGCGCTCGAAGAGGCCCTGAATGAATTCGGTGGTTCTGCGATTGTGATCTCTCATGATCGTTGGTTCTTGGACCGTGTTTGCACTCATACGATGGCATTTGAAGGTGATTCAAAGGTCTATATGTATCCAGGAAGTTTCTCTGAGTACGAAGAAGACCGCAAAAAGAGAATGGGCGAAGATTCAACTCCGAAGCGCATTCGTTATAGAATGATTGAAGCGTAAGCTTCAATTAGAAATGGCGGCGGTTAGATAGTTTGTTTTAGATGCCGCCGACATTTAATAAATAAGTTGCTCCGTCAAGTGGGGTTTCCATATCACTCAAAATATCATGCCATGTGGGGTCACTATTCTGAGGCGTCAGAAGATGGTCTAACAGTTTCGTCAACACCGCGTTCGATGTGTGAAAATAACTGGAAAGACCATTCGAGATAATATCAATTTTAGCCTTGGTTTTTTCAACGCGAAAATGTTCGAGATAATACGAGTAGCTCGCACAAGAATCAAAAAAGAAGACTTGTTTTTTCTTTGGGTTAAACTGAAAAGCACCCGCTTTTTCTTCAAGTGAAGAAATATCTAAATTTCCACCTAATCCAGAGTGACCGCCATAAAGTATGACATCAGCATTCTCGACAGCTTCTTTAAAAAATGTGGCAAAAACTTTTGATTTTGAACTCTGTGAAGTTTCGACAAGAAGATGCTTGATTTCGACTTGAATTTTTTTACCGTTATCCAGACGAATATCTTTTCTATAAACATACATAGGAATGACACGGCTTTGGTGTTCGCGAGTTTCCGTGAAGCCGTTTTCTAAAAGATAAGTATTGAGTTCTTTGAAGTTCACGCGACCTGGATCGTCAGCGATATTTTCTTCGGCATAACCGTGAATCGCATAGATTGAAAATAAATCCCCATTGCCATTGTTGCCTCGTAAATAGGGAAGCTTTGGTGTTTGGTCCATTTTTTTGTATTCAGTCGCTGTGATGGCGATGCGAACATTTGCAGCTTTTGGTGGTGCACTCAAATACTCGCAGCCCTTGCGAAAAGGATTATAGAAATACCAATAATCTGAAAAACCGGAATAGTATTCGTCCGTGCAGGCCGGATCATAGATTTCATAGGGATTCACAGGTAAAGGCAAATCAAGAGACCCTGTTTTTAAAAGTCGTTTGGCAACCTTGTTATGCAAAATCATTTTTCCAGAGTTTTTGTAGGTGATTCGAAAATTTTGACCGCTGATTTCAGATGCCAGCAATTTGAATTTCATCTGCGACCTGGGCGCGCCAATGCCTTCGGATAATTCGGGATCTATTTTGAATTTGGTAACTAATTCCGGAGAATGAAAAATTCCAAAAATATGCGACGCATGCAAATGCATCAGTTCGTCATAGGATTCTTCATCAGCATCTAAAGGCGCTTCAAAAGTGGCCTGATAGCTGAACTTAACTTCGGTGGCCTGGGGACTGATGATTTGGGCTTGAGTGGCAAAAGAAAATCCTGTGAGACCGATGGCCATAAGTGATGATAATATCTTAGACGCTCTTGTAAAAAACACATGGGCCATCATATAAAAGTTCTCCTCGGACGTTTAGAGATTCGGTATCATCAAATAGCAAGGCCTGCGCCAGTGACCGGAGGACTCATGTCAGGTGATGCATTTGGCGATGATTCTTTGCGGCGGCAGTAGTGGGATCAGCTGGGATGGCGGGTTTTAAAAATACAGGAAGATCGCGACGTTTGAAGCCGTGGCAATAGTCTTTTTCAATAATAGTGGCCGCATCGATATCTGAAACATTCTGTGTCTTTAAATACAGCCAGGCTTGCTCAGCCAGACTCATTAACGAAAGACTGTGAGTTTCGGTAAATCGCTGCGACAAAAATTCTGTAAAGGTAAAAAAGGCGTCAAAAAAAGATTGTCCCTGAGCGCGTTGAGTGAACCATGTCATAAAATTTTTAAACTGTCCGCTGTTAGCATACAGATCCCAGAACTTGGCAAAGCGATTCATTTTCTGAAGGGTGATATAGTCCATCGTTGATGTGCTCAAAATCTGAAACGGTGGAAACTCTGAATAGATCATTTGAAAGTTTTTTTCATGTCGCGCAATGGGTGTTCCCTTGAGTCGTTTGAGTATGCCCACTTGTATTTCATCAGGTCCCATGTGTACCAAACGATCAAATCCCGCGGCAAAGCTTTCTAGAGTTTCTCCGGGAAGGCCCGCAATAAGATCGGCATGGGTATGAACATGAGTCGAGGTTCTTAAATAGTGAAAATTCTGTTCTACTTTGAGCAGATCGTTTTTTCGTGAAACGTTGATGGCCACTTGGGGATTCAGAGTTTGTATGCCCACTTCGAACTGTAATGAGCCTGTTGGAAACTTCTCGATGAGTTCGCGAATTTCGGGTGGAAGGCGGTCGGGGACCATCTCAAAATGTAAAAAAAGACCCAAAGAGATGTGTTCTAAAAAAAACTGAAGTATCTGACAAGAGGAGGTGGGTGAAAGATTAAAAGTGCGATCAACAAACTTGAATGTTCGAGCACCACGTTCCATCAATTTTTTAAGTTCAGTAAGGAATAGGTTTAAATCAAAGCTGCGTACAGATTTATCCAATGAAGATAAGCAGTACTCGCATTTGTAGGGACATCCCCGCGAGGCCTCCACATAAATGATTCGATTTTTGATGTCCTCGGTCGAATACAGATCATAGGGGAGCTGTATACTTTTAATATCGGGCAGCTCGGATGTCAGAATTTTTTGATCAGGCAGTTGGTTGCGATAGATCAGGTTTTCGCAGAATTGCCGAAACGAAAAATCAGCTTCGCCGGTGATCACATAATCACACCATTTAAGGTGTTCTTGGGTTTGGGTTTCATGGGAAATCTCAGGGCCACCGAGGACGATTGTAATTTGAGGAGCGATCTTTTTAAGGGTCGAGATGATTTGAAGGGTTTCGGTTGTATTCCAAATATAGACACTGAATCCAACAATTCGAGGGGTATGCAACAGGATTTTTTCGACTATCACGCGAGGGTTTTCTTTGATGGTCCATTCCAGCAAGGTGGCTTGAGATTGTAGAGGTCCCAAGTTAGCCAGAAGATAGCGAAGCCCAAATGAAGCATGCTGATAGGTCGAATTCAAAGTGCAGAGTAAGATAGGTGTTTGTTGCATGAACCTTTAGCTTTTAACTAACGATCGCAGGATTTCATAGCTTTTTTTTGTCAGTAGAAAAGATTCGCTGCTGCCACCGTGGTCTGGATGGGTTTTCAGCAAGGCCTGGCGGTAAGCTGATTTCAGTTCGATCTTGTTGAAGCTATTTGTCAGTGTCGAAGACCACTTTGATAAACTTTCAAAGGCCTCGGATTGCTCGGGTGTAAAGGAGTGAGGGGTACGTTTGAAGCTGGTGACGTATTTCTTGTAGCCGGATTTATAGACGGGAATTTGGCCAATCATTTGCGCAAGTCCCAGGGGATCCAGTGCCGTTTCCCACTCAGAATAAGTTGAAGAGCCTGGATAAGACTCGAAAGTTTCAGTGAAGGATTCTAGAATTTCCGAGAAGCCACGCTCTGATTTCATAGGAGACTCATCGGTTGAAATCAACTTTTGGTGAAGGTTTCGAGCTGATTTCAGAGGGAAAAATGTCATTTCCCCTCTGAAAACGTCAAAAAAACGAAGATTTGTGTTTTTTCTATTGGACAAAGTAAAATTTTTGGCCTTAGACTGAGGTCATTAGATTTTAGTCTTGAGACTAAAGTAATAAAGAAACAATTAGCCAACCCTACGGAGGATACACAATGGCAAAAGCAAAAAAAGCGACTAAGAAAGCCGCGCCGAAGAAAGCTGCTCCTAAAAAAGCTGCTCCTGCTAAAAAAGCAACTGCAAAGAAAGCTGCTCCTAAAAAAGCTGCTGGAAAACGCAAGCCAAACGCAGCATTCATGAAAGCATTAACACCTTCTGCTACTTTAGCAGCTGTTATCGGTGCTACACCAATTCCACGTACTGAAGTTGTTAAAAAATTATGGGCTTACATCAAGAAGTTCAATCTTCAAGATTCTAAAAACCGTCGTAACATCAACGCTGACGACAAATTGAAGCCAATTTTCGGTAAGAACCAAGTTTCTATGTTCGAAATGACAAAACTTGTTTCTAAGCACTTAAAGTAAGTCTTACTCACGTAAGCTTAACTTTATCTATTAGATAATAAACAACCCCTTAAGGCCTAGCTTTAAGGGGTTTTTTCATTTATATTCTTAAACATTATGTCGAATCGCCCAATGGATAAATCTGAAATTATTAAAATGAAACAGGCTTGTAAGCTGGCGGCCCAAGTTCTTCAATACACTGAAAAATTCGCCAAGCCAGGTATCACAACACTCGAGCTGGATAAAATCGCAGATGATTACACCAATTCCATTGGCGCCACATCGGCGTGTATCGGTTATCATGGATATCCTTTCTCAACATGTATTTCGGTGAATGAAGTGGTTTGTCATGGTTTGCCGGGCTCTTACGTCATCAAAGAGGGCGACATATTAAATATTGATGTGACGGTTAAAAAAGAGGGCTTCTTTGGCGACACTTCGAAAACGATCAAAGTGGGCCAAGTTTCCAATGCCGCTGCGGATCTTGTTGAGACAGCCTATCAGGCCATGATGATTGGTATAGGGGCAATTACGGCAGGCGGTTGGACGGGTGATGTTGGATTTGAGACCAATAAGTTTGTCACACGCAAAGGGTATTCGACAGTTAAAGAAATTGGTGGTCATGGAATTGGACGCGAGTTTCATATGGATCCATTCGTTCCGGCATTTGGGAAAAAGGGAAAAGGCGAACGGTTTATTCCATGGACTTGCTTTACTGTCGAGCCAATGGTGAACCAGGGGACTGAGGATTTCGAAGAGCACTCGATTCCGGGCTCAAGTATCAAGTACTACACCACATCAGATAAGAAATTATCAGCACAATTCGAACACACGATTTTGATGACCGATACCGGATATGAAATTTTAACTTTAATATAAATTAACAAAACTTAAGGAATAACATGCGAACGACAACTGAAAAACGAACGGATTCAAAAATGGCAAAAATGACAAAAGTAAAATCAACAACATTAAAAACTAAATCTACTGGAAGAATTGCTGTCAAAGCAGCGGGTAAGACAGCTACAAAATCTACAAAGTTGGATTATGCCGTTTGCAAAGAAGCTATGAATGATCCCAAAGTTTTTGCTGAGTTGGCTCGCTGGGGTCGTGAAGAAATTAAAATCGCAGAAAAAGAAATGCCAGGATTAATGGCATTACGAAAAGAGTTTGGAAAATCAAAACCCTTAAGTGGGGCTCGCATTGCGGGATGTCTTCATATGACAATTCAAACAGCGGTATTGATTGAGACACTGATTCATTTGGGTGCTGAGGTTCGTTGGTCATCATGCAATATTTTTTCTACTCAAGACCATGCGGCTGTTGCCATTGCAGCAGCTGGTATTCCGGTATTTGCATGGAAGGGTTTGAGCGAAGTGGATTTCAACTGGTGTATTGAACAAACCATCACAGGTTGGGGGCCACAAGGTTACAATTTGATTTTAGATGATGGTGGCGATTTGACGAATATGATGCATGAACCACGCTTTGCTAAAGAATTGAAAAAGATCATTGGATTATCTGAGGAAACGACAACAGGAGTTCATAATTTAGAAATCAAATTACGAGCTAAGCAATTAAAAGTTCCGGCAATCAATGTGAATGATTCTGTAACAAAATCAAAGTTTGATAATCTTTATGGTTGCCGCGAATCTTTGGCTGATGGAATCAAGCGCGCAACAGATGTGATGATGGCGGGTAAAATTGTTGTTGTTGCTGGCTACGGAGATGTTGGTAAAGGTTCAGCTCACTCGGTAAAGGGCTTGGGCGCTCGTGTATTGGTAACTGAAATTGATCCAATTTGCGCATTGCAAGCGGCGATGGAGGGTTTTCAAGTTGTAACCATGGACGAGGCGGCTTCTATAGCTGATATTTTTGTAACGGCTACGGGATGTTGCGATATTATCACAGAAAAACATTTTATGATGATGAAGGATAACGCGATCGTTTGTAATATTGGTCACTTTGATATCGAAATTGACATGGCCTGGTTGAATAAAAATTCAAAAATGCGCGAAGTAAAACCACAGGTGGATATTCATACTTTAAAAAATGGCCGCGAGATCGTAGTTCTCGCAAAAGGCCGTTTGGTCAACTTGGGGTGTGCAACTGGTCACCCTTCATTTGTGATGAGCAATTCATTTACAAATCAAGTTCTTGCGCAAATCGAGCTGTTTACCAATGTTGAAAAATACAAACAAATCGCCATCTACCGTTTACCTAAGCATTTAGATGAAAAAGTTGCGGCTCTTCATTTGGGACAATTGGGTGTTAAATTAACAAAGTTATCTGGCAAGCAGGCCAAGTACTTGCATACCAGTGTGACAGGTCCATTTAAACCAGAGCATTACCGTTACTAGGTTCTGAATAATCGGGGGCATCATGTTTAAAAAAAGCAGCGCGCTACTGGTGTACCTCATTTTTTATTCGCAGCTTGTGGTGGCAAAAGAGTTCTTTTTTGTAGCACACGAGTTTCCACCTATTAGCTTTTTAAAAGACAGTTCTGCTGCTGGTGGAATGATTGATGTTTTGCAAATGGCTTGCAAGCAATTGGGCCATAAATGCCGAGTTGAAATTCATCCTTTGGCGCGGGCTTTTAAAATGGCGGAAAATAAAGAAATCCACGGCGTTTTGAGTCTGCATAAAATTCCAGAGCGAGCCATCAACTATGCGGATTCTCCTGAAATTATAAAGACAACATTGGTGTATATGGGGCTAAAAGTTTCTGGTGCTAAGCCGATTGCAAGTCCACAAGAGTTGGTGGGCCGCACGGTATTGGTTACCAGGGGAACAGCCACTCAAAAACTAATTCAGAAGCATGCAGAGCAGATCAAAGATCTCAAAGTGTTAGAAGACGTCGATAGCGCTACTATGATTTCTAAATTTATAAATGGAAAGTACGAAGCCAATGTCTTGATTGCCTCAACGGAAGAAGTTCTTAAGAGTATTTCTCAAAAAAATGGAATTGAATTGGTGACGCTATACACCATTGCTGAGAAACCACTGGTGATTTCATTTGTGAAGAAAAAGATGGATGAAGGTGATATTGTTGAATTTAATAAAGTTCTCAATAAGATGAAAAAAGATGGCTCAATAAAAAAAATTCTAACTGGATATAATCTGACACCCGCAGAATAAGGTTGCGGGCCGCAAAAAATTATTTCGCTAAATTCATTTTTTCCAGATAAAATCGCAATTCACCAATGCTTTCACGGATATCATCTAGGGCTCGATGAGCATTTTGTTTCTTGTATTCAATATTAAATTTATTATTCACGATCACTTTCCATGAGCTGACATCAATCATGCGATAATGCAATCGCGCCGAAAGCTTTTGAAAATATTTATCAATAAACAATCGATCCTGCATGATAGAGTTTCCAGCCAGCATGGGACGTTTTTTAGGATCTGTTTTTGAATGTGGGAAATGCTTGTTGATCAGATCAATCAATTTAGCCTCAACCATTTCAGGATCCATACCGTTTTGGACTTTTGCAGCTAATCCTGATTTGGTATGGGTTTCTTTGTTCCAAGCGTCCATATTGTCTAAATAGCTTTGTGGTTGCTTGACGACAGTTTCAAAAGAATCCAGTTCGCGAAAATTCATATCCGTCACAATACAAGCAGCTTCAATGATGACTTCTTTATTCACATCAAGCCCGGACATTTCCATATCGAGCCATAATAAATTCTCAACTTTTTCGTAGGCCATTTTATTTCAATTCTTTTTTAATAACTTTGTAATCGTCACCAGCACTTTTAATGGCTGCTTCAACTTTGATTAAATCAATTTTTTGATCGGCTTTGGGAACCAAGATCACGCGTCCAATTTGTTTTTTCGCATCGACAAGTTCAACGTTGCATTTTTCGAATGTGGCAGAAAGCTCTTTGTTCTCGCAAACATTTTTTGAAATCATATGTTTGCAACCCGAGCAGTGCATGCCTTCGACCGTTAGCGTGGTCTCTTCAGACCAAACCACTGTTGATCCCATAAATACTGAAACGATGAAAGTAACCAAGAATAGACGCATACAGAGCCCCCTTAGGTAAGAATGTATTGATTCTTTAAAAGGATAGCCCCATTTTTCGGAACAGGGCAGTCTTTTAGAAGACCTTGTTCTAAAAATCTGCATTTAAAATACGCAAAATAAATATAACCCTTGAAATTGCCTCGAAATTCCTTATATTTAGAACTTCGAAATTTCTACCACGGGGTGGTAGTTAAGTTGGTTATAACGTCCGCCTGTCACGCGGAAGGCCGCGGGTTCGAGTCCCGTCCACCCCGCCATTTCTCACATGAATAAATTCAAATGGTTCTTCTCCAAAGGTAGGGGCAGTCAGTGTTTCTGCTAGCCGCAATAGGCTTTTACTCTTAGACGATAATTATTGAAATTATGCATTCCGTAAGCTCTGTTCTGTATCTCATCCATTCGTCGATG